>WLWI01005270.1_pt1 | contig 10813 bp, 8 predicted proteins | sample 6701501 | NCBI WGS metagenome assembly WLWI01 (sample SAMN12718690, study PRJNA515312) | sponge metagenome | isolation source: marine sponge | host: Mycale hentscheli | place: New Zealand: South Island, Marlborough, Capsize Point | collected 2014-11-01
ATATATACAGTACACAATAACAATAGTCTGTTCAACAGTTCTGTCTAGGTCTTCAGTCCTCTTCTTCATCCTTGCTCGGAGGCCACACCCACAGTGATGCTGATTATACGATTTCTAAAGACATTTCAGTCTTTAGAAATTAATTTTGCTACAGTCAAGTCTAGTTGCCTGCCTTGGTAGAGTTCTATTCCATTCCTCTGGCTTAGCTATCTCTCTTAAGTTCATTGCTGTTTATTTAACTGTATGTTTTTCGAAGTTTTTTGTGTTGTGCTGTAGGTGTGCCAAGGGGGAGTTAGACTAACAATTTTACGACACATGAGAACCATTGACACAAGCCTGTGGGAAAGTCAAGCCTCTTCCCTTTTGCAGCCTTTGCGCTCCATTGGAGAAGTTTCAGAAAACAACTAGGGTTATCGTGTGCTGATTCCAGAAGGATGCACAGTTAGTTTGATGTCTCCACTTACAGCCATTCTCGAATGGCCATGTATGTTTGCATGCTGTCAACCATTATGATGTCATTACGGCAGTTCAGTAAGATTGGCAAAGTATACAGTACGTTGCTAAGTCTCATGTGCACTTTTAACATCTCTTCAAGTAAGTTTTATAACTACTGTGTTTTTAGTGCATTGTGTGTAGTGCAAATACGGTGTAGTATGCTAAATTCAGGTACAATTTACTTTAGTAGTGTGACTTTACAATGCTAGTCCTTACTGCATTCAAATATATTGGTACTACAATAAGCACCCTCTATGATGATTACAAAAAGCATTTCGATTTGTCACTTACAGTGACTGGTTAGCCAACCCAGTACTCTTGTCTTTAGACAGAACACATGAGAGGCGTCATAGTAATGCTGTAGTGTGTCCAACAGTTGTGAAGACTTGAAATGTGTGTGTGCATGTGTTTGTTTTTTACTCAATATCACCATAATTATTGTGACCAAGGCCAAACAAGCGCTCTAATAATTTAATGTATGAAAGGTAGATAGTTAATGCCAGTCTTTTATACTGATGCAGCTTTATTTTCCCCCTGCAAATGCTTGCTGTGGGGGAATCAACTCAGTCTTTATGACCAGGCTGTCCATTCCAGGAAAAATAAATAAATAAATAAAATGCTGCCACCAGGATCTGCCTCTGGTAATCTTTCCTGGGGTTGCCAGTAGTAGCTAGCCCAAGCACCCAATGACTTCAGGTTTAGTTTTTTAAAACCAAAGCGAAACCAACAGATGACACACAAATAAAAGGTGAGAAGATGACAGAAATACAGAACAACTAACACACATAACAGTCTGACTTGTATAGAAAAACCAGTGGTCCTTCTAGAACATTCTATATACAAGTGTACAGATGACCACAATCAACACCTGTCCTGGTCCCATTCACACAGTGGTTTCATTCAGGGGACTAACGCCACTCAGATACACCCACAAAATATTTTCCCTTTGACAACTCCTGCTTAGCAACAATCAGGCCTAATATTGAATTAAAGGCCCAGAATTCATTTTTAACTGAATTATCAAGTGAGGTAGAGGAAGTTAAAGCATAATAATATCTTTTGTTGTCTGGAGAAAAAATTTTTTTTTTTGGGGTAACTCTTCGGGTGCTATCCAAGATAATAATGGAATGGTAGAGGCGAGCGTAGCGGGCCTTACGAACTTTTTGGGGACTCTGAAGATATAACGTGGTCTTCGAGAATGTGCATCTTTGGTAAGATGGTAGCAGATGGAAATTGTTCTCGATAAAACTTAAAAAACTTGCTAATATGTGATTCTAATAAATGCAAACAAATTCTCTAAAATTATAATGCTATGTTGTGTACAGATTGTTACCTAGCTCATCAATGTCTCTATCGCTCATGTATTGAGAAGAATTATATCCCCTGTGACAATTGCCGAACAGGTCAAACGCCCTGGCAAACTGATCAGCACTCTTCTCAGCGGAAGACTTTGATGGGGGATGATGGAGAGACACTGCTTTGATGTTGTCGAACAAAGTGATGATACTGGAGGGCTGGAACAGCACACAACAAGTACGTAAGTGTTGTTGTTGTTTTTTTGTTTTTTTTTATAAAACAACTTCAGGTTGTATTTACCTTCAGAAGCTTGTGGACGTGGTTCCCAATAAAGGTACCCCCTTGGTAAGCTTGGCGTTTCACATTAAGCTGGTGAAGGCTTTTGTCCAAAATACAATAGTAGGGTCCTTTGGTGTGGTCAAACCTTTTCTTGAGGACAGTCTCAAGATCATCTACTTGACTTTTCTATTATATTACAAAACTATGGTCATTTGTAATATATATATGTATTAAATTTACCAGATCTTTGGTTCTCTTTTGAGCCACTTCAAACTCGTCCACGAGACTCTTGTGAAAGAGATTGGTGCTGACATCTTCAGCCGATATTGCTGTGTATGTGAGTAAGTCGGAGATGACTTCTGTGTACTGAGTTGATGTCTTCAACTCTAACTTGAGGTTGGACAACTTCTTTAAATGATCAGCGCTCGCACCAGGAAAACTATTTGCTGAGGACCCTTCTAATGTCCAAAGGCGGTTGAAAATCCCAAGGGATAGGTGCAGTCCAGGGATGCAAACCTACACAAAATGTAAGTCTATTTTTGTTTTATTCAACTTAATTAATTCTCACATTGTCTAGTGGAATATCAAATATGGTCTCTCCAATAACATTATTATAGAATTTCGCTGCTTTGAGGTCACCATGACCTAGTGAAGTGAAGCGGGAGTGGTCGTCCTTCAGCGTCTGGAGAGATCTCGGTGGAAGATAACACCGTTTGACTAAAGGTTTGGATAAGTTTGCACTTGTGATATGGCACCACAGACAGTTGTGCCGACCTTTTCAAAATTTAAATATTGTAGCTTTGTTAGTATATCATCAAAGGAAATCACTTACCACTGGCACCACTGAGTCCGTACATTTTGCACAGAAACTCATAGTCTCCAGAAAGGAAGAGTCGGACTGTGTGACTCCTAAAAAATATTAGGTAAGTAATGGGTTTAAAAAAATGTTTGTTTAGATCTAGCTCACTTAATCTGCATCCCTTGTGCTTCCCTAATGTGCTCTTGGTACATATCCAAGGCAGTGTGCAGATTTGTCGTTGTGTCACCAGCTTTGAAAACTGAAAGCATAGTCATTTCCTTGATGGAGTTAGGGTGAGCAGTGTTCACTAGCTGCAGGGGATTGCGCCCTCATGCCATGTTAGACCATCACCAGATCTAAGGTAAATCAAATATTGTTTTGATTGAAACTATAAATTCATTCTTTATTGCATACCGTTCATGTTGGTCTACTGTATCAGCTATGGCAGCAATCAGGTTGGGTCTGAAGACAAATGGAACCTCCTTGATATCATCTTTATCAGAGGAGAAGGGAGCACGCTCAGCCTTTAAGTTATCACCAATAATCTCCTTCGCCAGGCTGCGTTGCTGTCTCTCGCTGGTGATGGATACATTAAAGGACTTGAACCATCTAAGAAAACATTTAGGTATTTGTGCTGTTTATTATTATTACTATTGTTATTTTATTTTTTTTACCTTCGTAGTATTCTCAATTTTGACCACGGGATGGCAAGATCTGCCTTTATAGCCAGAGCATGATATGCTGGTATGACCAGTGGGAGCTGGACCTGCGAAGCTCCTCCCGTTGAGATTTTGAAAGGTAGTTAACCTCAGCAGCAAGTTTGGTACTGCTGTCACTTCCACTTACAATATCTCGCACAGAATCCAGCACTTCCATTCTCCTCTTCACCGTTCTTGCACTAGCATTGGAGGAAGAAACTCTGCAAGTAGGCACTTGCACCAACGTAATCGGCTGTAAGAATGTGATGAAAATGCATAATGCAGTAATTTGTAACCAAGCCAGACGAATTATGTTATATACCTGACCACCTGTAGGAATTTGTACAACTCCAGGAGCACCCTCTCCTTGGTGTAGGAGTCGCTTGACTAAGGTGTTGAGCTGCCTTGCGCTCTACTGGAATAGCCGGTGAAGTCATTGGCTGACAAAGAACATCCTTCAACGTTACTTTGGAAGGTGAGTTTATAACATGATGTGTATTGCAGCGATTATGTAGGTGGTGATGGTAATCTTGCAGTTTCACCATACAGACATACACTCAGCAGTGCAACAATATCCACACCTTCAGCATTCTTTCTGTCCCTTCTGAATGATTCAGTTCTTGTGTGCGTTCGAAAATGTGGCAATAGGCAGCAGTAGTTCCCCCTTTCTATTGAATCCTACCCACAAGTCTCAAGCCAATATGATCACCAGTGAAAACTTAAAAATCTATTTTTTCTCATATAAATTTTTTGCACACACACACAAAAAAAAAGATTTTGTTTTTCCAGATCTGCTATCACTTCCAACAACTTTGGAAAGGAGGCAGGAGTGTAAAAGCTAAACGAAGGGTTGCTGAACATATCACTGCCATAGCACTACCACCTCCTCCAACTGAAGACCCACACCCACAGTTCTTCCCACCTCAATAATAAATAAACTTACTTGTCCTTTCTGCTTGGATATAGTCAGGAGTCCTGTCCACTTTTCGTGTGATTACACTGTTTGTGCTCATTGCTGCAGTAAACACATACAAGTCAGTTATTCCCTGCAGTGTCCATGCTGCTGCACGTTCCCTGGCAAATTCTGTAACCAGTGTCATGTAAAACTGGACAGAGCCAAGAAAGCCAGTAAGAATGGTCTTCCATTCCAACCCATTGTTCCCCTGGAATGGTCACCACATCAAGATCACTGCAGTGTAAGAATAATAATAATAATAATAACTATATTTATTATAATGCAGCTGTGTTAGAGAAAAAAAAAGGCCATAATAATAACAATAATAAATAAATTTTAGTAGACACCTGGCATCTTCTTCACTCTGCCAATCGATCCCTGCAAAAGCCTTGAGGTCTTCGGGGTAGTCACAACAGGAGTATATTGGCTGAACTTTCCCCTTGGCCTTGTTAAGCCGCCTTCCTCCACACACTCTGAAATGCCTTTTCAGTTCACCCAAGTGATATTCCAATGAACTAGTGTGTATTTTTTGTAACAATTTGATGGTGTGTTTTGTGTTGGAAAGAGATGTTAGGAAGACTATCTCATGGTTTTTCATTAAACAAATTGTTAAATAACATACTGACCTCTTCTGCATGATTTGAAAAACTTCCTGCCAGAGGTGCAATGGAGCAAAACGTTGACCTTCCTCAAACCTATATTCACAACTCGTGGTTTGTTGAGTTGGTACCAACCAGAGGTGCAATGGAGCAAAACGTTGACCTTCCTCAAAGATATTCACAACTCGTGGTTTGTTGAGTTGGTAAAGTGGCTGCACAGTTGATTTCTGATAAGATATCATAATGCGCAGTGGCGCTTAGCTACAGCTGAAAGGTCAAGTGGGCCTGGGTAACCCCCCAATTTACACAGCAAATATATTCTAGAGTAGATTGACCTCTGAAAATTGTGGCCATCGGAGGTCTTACCCACCAACACTCATAGTTCAAAGGACACAGTAACTCACACACACAAACTATTAATTAAATAGGACTCTGCTCACACATATACAAACATTCAGTCTCTTCTCTTCTCTTCTTCTCTCTCTCTTTCTTGAACTTCCTCTTCTCTCTTCTCCAGCCCCACACTTGCTGTTAACTTTCTCATGAGGGATCAGTGACACTATTCCTAGTACTCAAGCTTTTCAAACTCCACTGAAACTGTACACAGTTACCACTAGGGTTGTGGTTCACTCTCTATGACTCCACTTTGTGCACTAAGTCTGCAAATGTAATGTCACGGTCCCAACAATGTTCAAATGTTGCTGTAGATAATCAAAGCATTAGCTGTTAAAAAAAGTACTTAAAAGTAAAGACATTGATTTGAATTTTTAGCACACACATAATTAAGCGTCTTCAAGTTGACCAAGCCGATATTTTAAAATCCCAAAAAGTGTCTAGTGGCAGTTGTAGGTCAATTGATGTAAAATTATGTACTGCACTAGCTATTGGTATGATTGTCTGTCACCATTTGTGTTCGAGATGCAGCTTTTTGTGGTGAGAATTATTTTGAACACTGTAGTAGTGAAACTGGGATATTTAGAAATCTCAGTGTATTTGAGGACATGATCTAATATTTGTACCAGTTCTAACTTATGCATGTTATAATCTATACATATATATATATATATATATTATATATATATATATTAGGAGCAATATATCTTGGTGCACGAGGCTCTGGCAGAAGTCATATCTCATCAGTAGTAGAACATAAACAATGTATTTATTTTAGAACATAAACAATGTATTTATTTTAGAACATAAACAATTTATTTTATTCCAATAATAATTGTGTGGACATGTTGATTGAAAACAATGTGATAGAAATAATTGTAATAGTCTCTCTATAGCCAATGCTACCACCACAGTTATGAAATATTATCTATATTATAGCTATAACTAGCTATGTAGAATGGTTTTCTGAGTACTACAAACCTTATCTGTCAACCACGAGCTTCCAACAAGACACTGCATATCATTGGTATATATTTGACACCCATTAATATTTGTAACCAGTTCATTTGAGGTAACCTAAAAATCACAATAAATAAATAATAATGTTATTAAATTGCAAGCAACTTACGGCCTGCATTTTTTTCAAGTTTTTTTTTTTTATTGCTTTTGAACATCGAATGGTGCCATTTGTTTTGATTTCTGGACAGGAATCAACACCATCTTTTACACTGCTTTATTGTATATTTTCCACCAAATTTTGGCATATCCAAACAATAAAGATACCATCCACAGTCTTCAATTATCATCCATCACACTTCCCATATCTTCTTCTTCATTTACGACCTACAAAAATCAGTTATTTAAGTTATTATTGTATACCTTTAGATTACCTGTTTGAGATAAATTTTTTGAGTCTTCAACTAATGGGAGTGGCCTAGTAATCTGTGATAATTTGCAGCTAATTATGACAATTTAACTTACAGTAGAAGACATAGTATGCAAATATTTTCCAGAAGCCTGCACATCCATATATTATTTACTTTGCTGATAATTAGTCCCTAGTATTTTGTATCTATTATTATGGTACTGCTTACACTTGCATCAGGAGCTGAAGTAATATCGTAATCACCTGGCCTTGGTGCTTTCCTTCCCGATACTTTATCTATTCGATTGCAAGTATTACGTCGGAGTTGAGTTAGATATCCTTTTCTTAATGTTTACATCTTCTAATCCAATACTCATTCTCATGGCCATTTACTTGCACATTCTGAACCAATCAACACTATTATCAACTCTAGCTATTCATCCCCACTTTTATTCTCACACACGGTTCACCTATATTATACCACCAGTCACTGTTTGTTGTGAAGTCAGTCTCTTAGAAGGCCATCCACTGTCAAGTGCATAAGACTTTAAACAGCAGAGTGGATCAAAGTCTGTAGCTAGCTCCTAACTTAAGTTGGGATACCTGGTATAGCTCTGAGAGATTTTCTCTCCTCTTAAAAAAAAAAGAAAGTAACAATAATGTGGAATTATATACATATTCAGAATATTATTGTTTAGAAAATTCTAACTTTCATTGCTGCTGGTGTCCACACAATACAGATATACATCACCACCTTTGAACAGGGAAAAAAGCCCAAGTTTACAAGGGTAGTTTGCAAATTGTGAACTTGAAGTTAGCAACTAGCAAGTGTGCAAGTAGTTCACAATGAGAGCCCTTGCAAACTGCTTGTAAACTCTTCAAGTGGAAGTTGACATAGTAGTTCACAAAGTGTTGTTTAACTAGGCTGTAAACTCATGATGTGTACATCTTTGTAACAAACTGGGTAACTTTTTGCAAACTAAATTATGATTAGTTAAGGAAATTTAATATTGATATATATATTTTTTTGATAAACTGATACATATAACCGATGAATAAATATAGAAGCAAATAAATAAAAGGTATAAATAAATAAAAAAGTAAATACGCAGTAAAGTAAAACATATATTATGAATAGATAAATAAGTAAATAATTTGGTAAATAAGGTAAGTAAAAAATATATAGTCAACCAAATAAATTAAAAAGCTAAATAAATAAGAATAAGTAGATAAATGAATAAGTAACTAAGTATATAAGTAAACAAGTTAGTAAGTAAATAAATAGGAAAACAAACAATTAAATAAATAAATATGTAAATAAATAAAAATATCGAATTAATTGAAATTATAAGAGCCTTCAATAACAAAACTTATACAAAATAAAGGAATGAATATTCTGTTTCTATGATAGTCTATAATATAATATACTTTTCTTTAACTATTCATTTATATATATTTAGTTGTGCTATTATTTATTTATATATTTATTTCATGTTTATGTTACTATTATTATTAATTATTTTATATATACAGTATATTCTATATTTACTAGGTAATTTTTATTTATTTATTTTATTTATTTACTTAATTATTTATTTGTTTGTTTATTTATTTATGTTAAATTTATTTTACTTATTTATATTTGTTTATTTACTTATTCGTTCATTTAATTAATAATTTTATTTATTAATTTTTTTGAACAAAAAATAGTAATTAGTACATTAACCAAATAATGCAAAAATAATAATAAAAGTGCTGGCAAAGCAAAAGATCATACAATTACAAATTAATCAATAATTTTATAAATATACTATAATAACATCAGGGTAAGAACAGCTTACAACCAAATGAATGAATAATTAAATAAATAAATAAATAAATAATACTCAATAAATAAGATTATTAATTTTATATATTATTTATAATTATTCATTTAATTTAGTGGCTGACGGATGTGGGATACTGCATCAATGATTAATATTATCATTATTATTTATAATAGTTTGACTATTAGATGTATTCTCTCTCTTTCACAGGCTTTTTTTTTATAAATACAGAATTGGTAGTCTCGCGTAAGCCAGACCCTTTACCAACTGTAACCGCTACGGGTCTGGGAACATACAATACAACGACTTATTCAGCAGCACCCCAAAAAGGGTGCTCAATTATCACATTCCAGCAAGCTTGCGGTATACAGTGTGACGTCAACATCACATCTGGAGGGTGAAAACGTTGCTCAACTTCATTAAAACTGGTGAAGTTGTTTTTTGTAGGCGATTTATAAGCACTCCTGGCAAGCAATAAACGTACGAGCATGAATAGGAGACATGCTACCCGGACGTGGTTGTGACGTCATTGGCTACCACAAGCGTTGGAATGTGATAATTGAGCACCTTTTTTGGGGTGCTGCTGAACAAGTTGTTGTACGTATTGTATGTTCCCAGATCCTTTCCTTCCCCGCGTAGCGGTTACGGTTGGTAAAGGGTCTGGCTACGCGAGACTACAGAATTGGAGTGTTTGTTTGCCGGGTGGTTGTCGTAGCTCAGTGGCAGAGCGCTTGTGCGCTATACAAGCGGTCCTTGGGTTCGATTCCTGGTGGCGACCAAATATTTTTAATTCTGTATTGTTTAAAAAGCCTGTGAAAGAGATAGAATACATCTAATGAGTAAAAGAAGGCTGAGAAAGAAATTGTGAAGTGATATATTTTCTTCTTCTTCTTCTTCTTCTTCTTCTTCTTCTTCTTCTTCTTATTCTTTAGATGCTTATTTTATTATTCAATGTTAGCTTATATATATATATATATATATAATATTTTTTTATTATAATTTTGTCTGCTATCAACTTCACCCATACCAAATATCATAAAATAGGTACGGTGTCACCAAAGGAATAGGTGCAATCATTGTTAGCTTAACAAAATTCGCGATCCCTAACAAAAACGCGTTATTACAGTTACTCACTCCTCCTAGCGAGGGAAGGTTGCGTTGCAGTGGCGTAGGAAGATAATTTTACTATGGGTGGCCAAGTTGAGAGTCATTGTTTTGACTTGATTTGCATCCCCATATATACTTATTAACAAATTCCTTCCTCAATCATATTGGTGATACATAAATATTTGAAATCATAAGCTATAGGAAAATATATTGATGTATAGTTTTTAAGTACAGATATAGCTTTAAAAAAAATTAATAAGTTCCAAAGTATTTGACTCTACGTGAATTAATTGACACAAATTGTTTTGCTATGGCATGTAGGTCTAGTGCATCAGTTTCAGCTGGTACAGAATTGTAAACTAAGTTAGAATTAAACTCTCAGCAAACCATTTTTTTTCCTGCTGAAGCACCAGTTAGGGTGGCCCTGGCCACCCTGGCCACCCCAGTTCCTACGCCTATGCGTTGGCGGCAGAGAATAAGAGCATGGGCCTCTGCAGTTAGCTCAACCACTTAAATAGTTGGTAAGTAACACCAACTTGTATTTTGCACTCGTAATGACAACATTTGGAAGTGACTGAACTCTAGAATGCTCCTAGACCTCTTGCTATATAAGCAGCAGGAGTGACTTAATTAGAATCTATGTTTTTTTTTGTAATGAAGATGGTATTACTACTTTCATGGGAATAGCAAATCAAAAGTTGTGGTGAAAATCTAGCAAGTCTTGTTTAGTAAACTTTTTACCAACTACATCAAGTCTTAATGCACTAAGCCATACGAGAAAACCGATGTTGTATGAAAATAGATTTAATTAAGTTGTAGCAATAGCTCTGTGCTATTTATTAAGTAAGCCTGATTATAATGTGTATATGTATATATATATATATATAATATATATAATACTTATAGCACGAGTCAGAGTACAATATGGGAAAATATTTTACGAGCACGCAAAATATTTTCACGAGCCAAAGGCGAGTGAAAATGTGGCGTGAGAGTAAAA
>WLWI01005271.1_pt1 | contig 10813 bp, 4 predicted proteins | sample 6701501 | NCBI WGS metagenome assembly WLWI01 (sample SAMN12718690, study PRJNA515312) | sponge metagenome | isolation source: marine sponge | host: Mycale hentscheli | place: New Zealand: South Island, Marlborough, Capsize Point | collected 2014-11-01
ACATTATGAAGTGATAACAAATAAATAGAGATGTAATAGTTGGATACTTCATAGAAGAATAGTTATGGAATACGAAGGTTGATTTGTTTTGGATGGATACTGCTAACTAACCGGTATTTTTGATGAAATCAGTGATGCGGAAATAGGTCAATATTGTATAGAGGAACCGGTGCTTGGACAGAGACGCTAAAGTAGGTCAAAGTGCTGTAATATCAATGTAGTATGGGTGCCAACAAGAAGAATGGAGATAAACCAGGGAAGAAAGATAAGAAGAGAGAATTATCAGGGAGTAGTGGATTAACACCTGATGAGAAACTTGCTCGGAGACTCAATAGTCAGGATTTTGATGAAAATGAGCTAACTGCTGATCAAAGTAGTTGTGTGGCCGATATAGATCGGGACGCTATCAGCAAGCCTGGCAGTATTGAGGAGGCCTTGGACAGAGTAAAAAGGCATTTGAGTTCTCAGATTGATGGTGTCGATAACTCAGTTGAATTCTTGTCAAAGATCATTGAAGACCTCAGAGAGGAGCTGCAAGTCACCAAAGCTGAGCTCAAACACACTAAAGACCTGGAAAATGACATCAATACCCTGAAACTGCAAAATAAACAAATGCACCAGAAACTGTTGGACTTGGAGAATTACTCACGGAGAGAGAATCTGATCATCAGTGGAATACTCGAAAATGAAACAGAGAAAGACAGTAGAACCGTCTGCTCCGAATTCTTCAAAGACAAACTGAAGATAAACAAACCATTAGAGATCATTCGTTGCCATCGCATCGGCAAGCCCGGAGGTAAGCGACCCTTAATTGTACGGTTCAGAGAGTACGAAGACAAGGAGCTTGTGTTGAAGCAAAGAAAGTTACTCAAGAACAGTGCAATCTACCTTAATGATGACCTCTGTGCAGAGTCAAGGCGCCAAAGAGATAGTCTCCTGCCACTTCTCAAGACGGTGAAAAAGTCCAATCCGAAAGCCCATATGAGAGGAGACAAGATTTTCAGCGACGGACGACTGTTCTCCTTGGATAACATCTATGACCTCCCCGTGGATTCTCATTCAGCAGGAACCAAATCCGAAGGTGGCATCACAGTTTTCTCTGGTCGGTTCTCTCGGCTTAGCAACCTGTATCCTTGCAAGCTGGATATAAATGGTCATATGTGGAGCAGCGTAGAACACTTCTACCAGCATGAAAAAGCAGTGACTGCTGGTAAGCCGGAGATAGCATCCTTGATCCGTGCATCCGACGATCCACTGGACGCCATGCATCATGGCAAGTCAATTAGAGCTGTTGGAAGTGGCTGGGACGATAGGAAGCATCATGTAATGAACATTGCCTTGGAAGCCAAGTTCTCTCTCCCACAGTTCAAACTCGCCCTCCGTCAGGCTGATGACACCATCGGCGAGGCAACAAGGGACACCTGCTGGGGAATCGGGCTGGCATTCAATGACCCTGATGCCTGCAGAAACGACAAGTGGATAGGTCAGAATAAGGTGGGAACAAAGTTAATGGACATGAAGAAAAGCCTATGAGATCCCCCAGGTAAATAATTGTTCTGTTTGTTATTTTCCTTTGGTAATCATGAATTATGAATGGCATTGAATAAAGTCTTATGATTCAGTCAATCACTGTATGCTATTATTGTATATAGTGATTGGAAGGGATTGAGTATTCAGTACGTATACATTAAATAATTTACATCTCATTAAACGGGAATATTTATTTTAAATGTCCTGATTATACAATGTAATCCTAAATATGTTTTGATAATCTAGTCTCGGTTAATGTCAACTTACTCTTACCTTTATTCATGCCACCAATCGATCACTTCTAGTGTAGCTTTTGAACGTATCTGGTACCATATTACAGATGTTACATGGGAAGCGCTGCTTTGCAAAAACTAATTGTATTATGATAATGGTGCAATCTCTGTGGATGTATTATTGTTAGGGATCAGTTTAGTAAACAGAGATGGCATTGGATGAAGATTTAGCGTTTCAAACCTTAGTAATTGTGCCAATGGTACAACTCTTATAGACGTAGATGCTTACATCATCACACCTGAGTTTACTGTGTTATTATGCTTTATGTATATATGTTATTGTATGGAGGATTGCTTTACTTAGTAAGTTAACGTGCGTTATGAGTGTGTCACCTTAGACGGTCACTGTACCATAAGTCTGGACATAACTGTAACATCTGCTAATTAATGCAATGTATTGTATACGTGGAAGGTAGTTTTGACTGATGTCTATGTTGCTTTGTAGCTAGTACAATGTGCACAAGACATTTATTATGTGCTGTGTAAAATAGGGCCATGTGACAGTCACTGCACTTTAAGTCTAGACATGACTGCAACATCTGGTAATGCATTGTATTGTATGTGTCTTTGTTGGTAGTACAATGTGTATAAGACAATGAATATGCATTATGTGTTATGTAAAATAGGGAGATGTGACGGTCACTGCGCCCTAAGTCTAGACATGACTGTAGCATCTGTTAATGCAATATATTGTCTGTCCATGCTAGTTTCGACTCATGTCTTTGTTACTTGTAACTACTACAATGTGTACAAGACATTTATTATGTGTTGCGTAGAATGCGGTGATGTGATGGCCACTGCACTTTAAGTCTAGACATGACTGTAATATCTGGTAGTGCAATATAATGTTTAGGTCTCTGGTTGTTTTAGCTCTGGTTGCTTTGTAACTAGTACAATGTATACTGGACATTGATTATGTGTTGTGTAAAAAAGGCGATGTGACGGTCACTGCACCTTAAGTCTTGACATCTGTAACATCTGGTAGTGCAATATATTGTTTATGTGGATAGTAGTCTTGACTCATGTCTAAGTTGCTTTGTAACTAGTACAATGTGTACAAGACACTCATCATATGTTATGCAAAATAAGGCGATATGATGGTCACTGCACCTAAATCTTGACATCTGTAACATCTGGTAGTGCAGTATATTGTCCATGTGGATGGTAGTTTTGGCTGAAGTCTGTGAATGCTTCGTAGCTAGTACAATGTGTACATTACATTCATTATGTGCTGTGTAAACAAGGTGATGTGTGTGTTTATTTGGACGATCGCTGTACTTCAATCCAGGCAGGCCTGTCACATATGGTATTGCATTATATTGTCTATGTGGATGGTTGTGTAACGGCTTTAGAAGACTGATTGTATTGTGTATTACTGCAACATTCTATGGATATAATGTTGTTAGTTCGGTATCATCTGGTTTCAATATTATCGTGAGAATGAGTCAAATATTTATCTAAGATTGGCTGTCTGGATTATCATTTTGTGACATAATTAAGTTCTATGTTGCTAACCTTTACACTATATTTACCAACGATTATGTACATTGCATCGTCCTGCTAAACATGAAGTCGTGTAGGCCTATGTATCCTACTATCTATTCTGTATACCATTCTGTCTATTAGATTTGACTCACATTTGTGTTCAAGGAACTTTTTCATGTGTATTCCTACATACGCTATTGTTAGTATGTTTAATTCTATTTTTACTTTTTACAGCATGGAGTGTGCCTTTCTCATAATATGTGTCGGGTGGTTTGGGTTAGGTCGTAAGGTGATAAGAGAACATGACAGTCGAAAACGAAGTCCACTTAGACATGACGACTAATTACATTGATATATGCTGTGTGAACATTCGAAGCTTGAGTGACTCTAAAGTAGATTCTTTGAAGATTGATATTGCTCCTGAATTTGACATAATATGCTTAACTGAAACTAATTTACCCCATGCAAACGTTCACAGTACAGATATAGTTGGTTTTCAGCATTTATTGACTAAAGATAGGACTGACCGTCAAGGTGGTGGAGTAGGAGTTTACGTAGCTGATCACATAGGTGTTACGAGGAAGGAGGAGTTTGAAATCCCAGGATTAGAATTGCTTTGGGTGAATATTAAAGCTGGCTCAAATAAGTTTTTGTTAGGAATCTGCTATCGCCCTCCTAACACTACAAATATATTCTGGAATAAACTGCAGGACAGCCTCGATTTGGCCAAACAAGCAGGATACAGAGATATAGTATTATCAGGTGATCTTAATGCTGATCCAGCTACCAGAGAAGGGCGCATGCTCAAATATGTTACCAATTCTAATAATATGTATTTGCATATTAACGAACCAACCCGTATAACTCCTAGGTCTGCAACAGTTTTAGACCAGTTTATTACTACTTGTCCTGAACTTGTTATTAACACGGATGTACTAAGCCCTATATCTACATGTGATCACTGTCCTATAAGTATGACTATAAAATTTAAAAATTCATTCAAAAAGAAAATGTCATATTATAGGTATATCTGGCTTTATGACAAAGCTAATTTTTCTGCTTTTCGGGACGAACTTCGTGCAGCTAACTGGGAATCTTGTTTTGAATCTAACGACCCAACCGTGGCAGCAGTCATGTGGACAGAGATGTTCATGAATATATCTAGGAGAGTGATTCCCAATAAGTCTGTCCTTGTTCGACCTGATGATAAAGATTTTTACAATGCAGGTCTCAGAACTCTTAGGAGAGCAAAGAACAGGGCTCATAATAAGGCTAAGAGCAAAAATACTCCTGAGGCGTGGGAAAATTTTAGAAATATTAGAAATAAGTACAATGATAAAATAAATGAAGCTAAAAGGGATCAAGAGAGAAAGAAACTGGATGCTCTCAAAGATCCAGATAATCTTGCTCCTAAGCAGTGGTGGAGTATTGCAAATTCAATACTAAACCGTAGACCTGCTAAGTCTTATCCTCCTTTAGTAATAAACGGTAATGTCATAACCAATGACGAAGAAAAAGCTAAGATATTTAATGAGTATTTTGTATCTTTTTCGAACTTAATCATGAATAATAGTCAAATTCCACTTGCAAGTAAGAATCCTAGTCATGTGCTGAGTGAAGTAGTAATATCTGAGAATGAGGTAATTGATCTGCTGAAGTGCATCAAAGCCAATAAATCACCTGGGCCTGACCTGGTTACTTCAATGTTACTCAAACAAGCGGGTAGTAGTATTGTACCAAGTCTTACAAAGCTGTTTAATTTGTCACTGTCTAACTGTAGTTTTCCTCAAAGTTGGAAAAAGGCAAATGTTGTTCCTATTTTTAAGAAAGATGACAATAGTAATCCAACAAATTATCGGCCAGTATCATTGCTAAGTTGCATTGCTAAACTTTTCGAAAGGGCAATATTCAAACACGTGTTTAATTTCTTAAGAGAACATAAATTGATATCTATTAAACAATCAGGCTTTATTCCCGGGGATTCCACAGTTTATCAGTTAACCCACTTGTATCATTTGTTTAGTCAATCACTAGATCAACAGAAAGATATAAGAATAGTATTTTGTGATATAAGTAAAGCTTTTGATCGAGTATGGCATGACGGGTTACTTACCAAATTGAAGGAAATTGGAATACAAGGAAATTTGTTGTCTTGGTTCCGAAGTTATCTTACAAACAGATCTCAGAGAGTAACCATAGATGGCCAAGAATCACCATGGTTAAATATCACTGCTGGTGTACCTCAGGGATCTGTGTTGGGGCCACTACTGTTTTTAATCTACATTAATGACATAGCTTCTGTTGTACAGAATGAAATACGACTATTTGCTGATGACACAATTTTGTATATGGAGGTAGATAGCCCATCAGTAACGGCACAATCGCTTAACAGTGATTTAAATAGTATGATGGATTGGGCAGACAAGTGGCTAATAAAGTTTAGTCCTCCAAAGACAGTAACACTTAATTTGTCAAAGAAAAGGAAAAAATTACCTCGACCACCATTGGTAATGAACACTGTCCCTGTGAGAAACGTTGATTCCCACAAACATTTAGGCGTAACACTAGCTAGCGATCTGTCATGGAATGAACATATAAATAACTTAGCAGTCAGTGCAAATAGATTGATTGATGTTTTCAATGTCTTTAAGTACAAATTGGATAGGCGCTCACTGGAAAAGTTGTATTTTACATTTGTTCGCTCTAAGTTAGAATATGCCTCAATTGTTTGGGACAATTGTCCTCAGTATCTGATTAATCTTTTGGAGGACGTGCAATTACGGGCTGCAAAAGTTATTTGTGGTGCCACTAATCGGACAAGTCGAGCACTAATATATAAAGAGTTAGGTTGGCAAACACTTCAGACGCGTCGTAAAGACCACCGACTTGCTACTATGTACAAAATTATGCACAATTCTACCCCTGATTACCTCTGTAGTCCTATACCTGTTAATAATGAACATATTTACCATCTTCGTAATGCAAAGGAAACCCCAGGTGTAAAGGCTCGAACTTCAGCATTTCAAAACTCCTTTTACCCACAAACTATCAAGGACTGGAATGAACTAGATTATGAGATCAAGAATGCTCCCTCAATAGGTTCTTTTAAAAAGAAGCTAAAAGAGACAAAACATAAACCACCCGATTGGTTCTATAGTGGGGATAGGAAGTGTTCAATAATTCATGCTAGAATGAGAATGTTATGTAGCTCACTGAACGAACATCTTTATTCCCACCTTCATGTTATTGATAACCCAGAATGCCAATGTGGTAGCTATCGTGAAACAGCCAAACATTTCCTACTTGAATGTCCCATGTTTGCAATAGAACGACAAATAATGATTCGTTGTTTACGGGAACTAGGGTTCATCCCATCATTTGAAAACCTCCTTTATGGTTCTTCAATAGATACCATCGATATGAATATTAAAGCTGTTGGTATCATTCATACGTTCTTTAATTCTACAGGCAGGTTCACTAATTAACATCGTTGTTCACAGCATTCTACTATAACATAATGTCCCTATTGTAGACTGTAGTATGTTCTTATCACTATTAAATTGTATGGGATATCGCACATGAAGCAGTTCTATCACCAACCCAATCCACCCTTCACATTTTGAAAGGCTCACTCCATTCCACGCGAGAGGATTAATATAAGACTTCTTGTTTTCCAATTGCAAATAAAAATATGTTTAAACCAAGTTTATCAATTCAATTTCAATTTGGTTTATTGTCTTTTCATGCATACATTTACACACATATAAGACAAATTATCAACAAGAGTGATAAACATTATAAAGAACACAATCAATTATCTCACAACATTACCCAATCTTACAAATGACGAAATACGATTTCCAATCTTAATATCATCCACCAGTTTCAAGAGAGTTACAAAGTTATACATACTACAATTTTGTCTATAAAACCAAGGGATAAAACGGTGCCTTAAAGAAACAATAGCAGGATTACTACACTCAAAAAAGACATGGTATTCATCGCCAATTACATTTAGATCACACAGGTCACAATATCTCAAGTTTCTGTCTAATCCAGTATACCGACCTCTTTCTATAGGTAACTTGTGATTGCTACATCTAAACTTAACAATATATTTCCATACAGGGCTTCGCAATTTTACTAAATATGGTTCTAGCTTCAACTCAGTTTTTATATTTTTATACAAACGACATTTGCTACTCTCTTCTACAGACATTCTCCATTCCTGGGCAAACTGGGCTTTTAACATAGCTTTCAGTTCTTTTTTAACAGAGATGTGATTTATATTCATACCTTGTGTTTGCCATATGTTACCTAGCCCGTTCTGTTGCAATATATTTCGTACACAATTTAACCAATTCGAATCATAGTCATTATTGTTGTACATTTCAAATAACACAGTATACAGTTTTTTACAAATTCTGTCGTCATCCAGAGAGGTTAGTTTTAGCCAATATCCCACCATTCTTGTCTTGATACTTAAGGAGACTGGGTAGCAACCAAGTTCGCCATATACCATACAATTTGGGGTGCTAGGTTTTAAGCCCAGAAGATATTTACAAAATTTAAGCAGTACAGCATCTAGTAGATAATTATTTCCATAACCCCAGATCTCGCATCCATATAACATAATAGGTAAAACGGTTTTGTCAAAGAGATCTAACATAATATCGACTGGCAATTGAAGGATTCTACCTTTACTCAGTAGTGCAAACATAGCTTTCAAGGCTTGTTCCTTTAGGTGCAGTTTGCAATTATTAAAATAGCCGTTACTTTTAAATACAACACCTAGATATTTGAATTCGTGTACAATTTCTAGTATATTATTATCAAATATGAATATAGGCAGATTCTTGGGTTTTCTTTTACTAAATATTATGATCTTGGTTTTGGTACTGTTTACCTTCAGTTTCCATTCCGTACAGTACGAACCTAAATTGTCTAAACCTTTTTGTAGGCCTGCTGCTGAGTTAGATAATATAATAGTATCATCTGCATATAGTAAAACTAGTAGTTTTACATAGTTATTACACATATCATTTTTAAAATCAATTACAGTATTTCCTTTTGACATCAAATAAGTCTCCAAATCATTAATAAAGAGCGAGAAGAGCAACGGAGATAAATTTTCGCCTTGTCTGACACCAGAATTACTTGCGAAATAATCAGACTTAATATTTTCTGAGAAAACACATGACTTAATACCTGCATACATATTTTTTATAATCTTGTACAATTTGCTAGTGTTATATATACCAGATTTGTTCAATTTGTGCCACAGCCCACTTCTCCACACGGAATCAAATGCTTTTTGATAATCAATAAAAGCACAGAATAATTTTTGCTTACTTTTAAAAAACAGATCAACTACCACCTTCAGAGAAAATATATGATCAACTGTAGAATGTTTTGGTCTAAAACCAGCTTGATTTTCCTTTATGATTTTATTTATTTCACAAAATTTCTTTAATCTTTCGTTTAATATAGATGTAAAAAGTTTACCGATACAGCTGAGCAGTGTGATACCTCTATAATTATTACAGTCTTTTCTGTCACCTTTCTTTTTATATATTGGAATTATTAGTCCTACAGTCCATTTTTCAGGATACACTCCGGAGTCTAATATTTTGTTGAACAAGCCAACATACTGTTGTACCATACTATTCATGCTAGCCTTTATATATTCATTTAAAATGCCGTCGTCCCCAGGACTTTTGTTATTTTTTAGTTTTTTGCATGTAATCTTCACCTCGTCTTCAGTAATTGGATCATTTAATATTGCATCATCAAGTAGTGCTTCATTGTTATTCAATGGATTTTCTTCCCTTTGGATTTCATCTGTTGTACTTTCGTTTAGTTTTTTAAAATGTTGCTCTAAATCATATATATTGACATTGACTGTTTCACGGCTTTTAGTGTTTAACATTTTCCAATATTCGCTACTATTAACTGGTTTTACTTCCCTTAGCCTCTTCTGAAAGTTTTTGTTCTTGACTTTATGGTAGTTTTTAATAGCTTTTTTATATGCTTTAGAAGCTTTCCGTTTCTCTAGTAAATTTTCCGGAGACTTGCGAAATTTAATTTGTTTAATTGCTCTATTGTAATCCCTTTTCTTAATTCGACATTCTTGATTACCATGAAGCCTAGGCCGTTGCCCAATTTCTCTTCGACCAAGAGTTATCTCAGCGCTATCCAATAAAACCTCAGTAATCTTACTACTGATATCGTTCACTGAGCTATTGTCTTGTACCAGCAGATCAGTTATGTGATTAAGAGAGTTTTCATTTAAGTTGTCTAAAAAGATATTAAGTTTATCGTCATTCCATTTCTTCAATTTGGAAATGCCTTCACCCTCTGATATAGTTTTGTCTATTTCAGATGTAAAGGTAACATTAATTTTGTTATGAATATCAGAAAAAATATGATCAAAATCGTCAATATTCATGCTCTCTATGAAAGACAGCATACTCGGTGTTCCAATGATGTAATCTATAGTTGTCTGTTTCGAGGTTGAATAAGCTCCATCCTCATCACCTTTTAATCGGCCATTAAATATACAGATCCCTGTTGTTTTACAAAACTGCAGGAGCTTGGAACCATAAGTATCACACCGTGTTTTATCTCGATTAGCTCGATCTATGTTACAATTGTTTATTTCTAAGGCATCTCTGCAATTAATAACACCTAGGTTATCTAAGACTTCTTCATCTAGATCTGTATAGTCAATGCCAGTCGACGTATGAGCATTAAAGTCCCCCACCAACATGACATGGTAATTTACATAATTTAGTTCTAACAGATTAATCTCCAGTTCTGCAAACATATCATCTCTTGCATAGGGAGAATTTGGGGGTGGTAAATATACATTTCCTAGTAACAGATCTTTGTCTATCCCAAATACGTCCTTATTTATACAGAACCATTGTACTGTGTCTAATTCAGTATGAATTTCTTTAGCATTTATAACAATATCATTGGCAATTAAAGTACAGAGGCCGCCTGATTTTCTTAAAACATTCTTACGTGGCTTACAATAGCTTTCAAAACCTTTGTCACGAGCCCAGTCTTTGATAGTCTTACAATCTATAATATCAGCTTTGATCTCGGACAAACAAACAATTTTACTTTTTATAATTTCATCACTAAATACATCTAGTTTACATTTACTTACTAGTCCGCATGTGTTTAAAGACAGGAGTCCTATTTTTTCTTGCAACAGTTTCTTCTCGTTATGGACACTAATGATGCGATTCATTTCACCACTTGTACTGCCCTCTGGGATGGTTGAGGGTTGCTATAGTTGAGTGCTCTCCATAGGGGTGGGTGTAGAGAGATCCGTTGTGGACGATGACCTGTTTGGAGTTATTGGAGGTCAAAACGAATCAACATGCTGCATTGGGGTCACGGGAAAAGTTATTAATATAATTTCGTCCAACTGGATAACGTTATATGATGATAAACACATAACCGTAGATCTAGATCTAAAAGTCAAATTGACAGTT
>WLWI01005272.1_pt1 | contig 10810 bp, 14 predicted proteins | sample 6701501 | NCBI WGS metagenome assembly WLWI01 (sample SAMN12718690, study PRJNA515312) | sponge metagenome | isolation source: marine sponge | host: Mycale hentscheli | place: New Zealand: South Island, Marlborough, Capsize Point | collected 2014-11-01
TTTTTTTTGCACTTACACACTCCTCGGCAAGCAGATATTAAGCTCTCCAAGTTTTATCGCCGTGGCTTTAGCCATTCCCGCTATATATCACCTAACCGTTCCCTTCGTTAGGCTTATTTAATACAATTTTAAGAACTGAATCGATCTTTTTGCGATGTCTACGCATGCCGCGTTGTGCCCGATTTTCCCATAGACGGTCACATATATTGGATCTGCTTCCTTGAGCATTTCTGCATGACATGAGTGTTCTACATTTCCCATATTGAACGTTCCAACACAGGTGTGTAGTTCTGAACGGTTGGAGTTGTGGCAGAGTTAACTCTGAATGTTTACTGTTTTGAAAAGTATTCAGTATGTAATAAACGATTGATTACATTTATCGTACAATATGGGAATGACATTTCACTCTCAAACTTGCATTTTCAATCGCCATACTTAAGCGTGCTTTAGTACTATAGCTTAGTATAATAAATATTGATTCTATTACTTCTCTTTTGTAACGGTAACCGTTTTTAAGAAAGTTAATGCTATGCATGAATAAAATTGTTGGCTGACCTTTGAACTATTCACACATCCACTGTAATTCTATTACAAAGCACATTAGTGACGATCCTTACCGAATGCAACCATACTAATAGTCAACATTGAGCAAAGGCTCTCCACACTTAGGATTGCTAGTAAATATAGAAAGTGGCTGGTGATAGTTGTTGTTACTGTCTCTAGCTGCAATTGTTTATTATTTGTTTTGTTTTACTGAAGAAAGGCTCTTCTGGAACCAAAACATTTGAAATCATAGAAATATTTACAGTGTTATGGAAGTTGTAAATTATAATTATTAAAATTATATTCTGTTCAATATTAATTTTTTTTTTAATTTTTCATAATTATTGTTATTAAAACATTTACTATTTGGAATGTTATATATTATTATTAACCCTCAGTGTGCATACGCGATAGGTTTATTGTGATTAGTTTGTCAGTCAGTCTGTCTGTCATCAACAGCGATACATTGGCTAGCAGACTGACACTGTGTGTGTATGTGTGTGTGTGATACTGCCAACTTTACCCTCCCTCTGTATTACCAAATAAGCATAGATTGTGTGGCTGTAATATATGAGAGAATGGATGATGTCTGATGTGTGGCTGGCTATTCACAGGTGAAGGCCATGGAGTTGTATGATGCCCTGGAGTCCAGTGGTAGCTATAGTAAGGAAGAAATCAACCAGAGAGTGGACAAGTTCAGGGATAAGCTGATGCAGGTGTGCAAGATATGCAACTGGTAGTGAAACTAAGTGTGATTTACACATGAATACAACCCTCCGTTGTTTGTTTATTATAGTTGTTTGTAAAGTTGTTTGTTTATTATAGTTGTTTGTTTTTTGTTAAGTTGTTTGTTATTTTTGTTCTTTCATAGAATTGAGGGTTGTTTTAGATTGTTATTGTGTGTGTATGTGTGTGTGTTCTAAGTTGACCAGACTTGGCTTATTACCTTGCCAGTGTAACTACAATAACTTACTATGTATTGTAGTTAGTGTGCATCAGTATTGTTACTACACTGGTAATGTTTTTATGTACAGGAGGCAGTGGAGCCAAAGTTCAGTCCACCCCGTACCAAAGACAAGAAAGATCGCTCACCTTCGCCTCAGCAAGGTAAATAGATTCTCAGAGAGTAGTTGAACGTCTTATGCTTTACTGTGAAGTTCTGTCATATTGACCTGGTGCAGCTGGTTTACGGGTTTGGATTTATTGTGTTAATTTCACATTGTAGACAAATATCATTAGACATTTCTCTGTTAGAATCTTTCAAAAAGAAGTCCTCCTCCAGACAGAAGTCTCCCCACTCCTCCAAGAGTCCTTCCAGAAGCCGCAAGAGGTCTCCTTCTCCTTCGCATTCTCCAGTGGAGAGGAAGCTGTACGGCTCCAGGTCCAAAAGGTCGCGGTCAAGATCACCAGGGGGGAGGCAGCGTTCCAAATCTCCTATTTCTCCAGCCGCCAGGCGTTCCAAATCTCCCACCTCACCAGCCGGCAGACGGTCTAAATCCTGGTCTCCTTCAGCTAGATCACAATCCACTTCTCCTGCATCCAAACGTCGCTCCAGAAGATCCCAGAGCCCACCATCAAAATCTTCCATTAAATCTAGATCCCCTGTAAGCGGATCCGGGCATTCCCAGAGTCCCTTGAGACGGTCCCGGTCCAGATCCCCAAAGAGAAGCTCTCGGCGGTCCAGGAGTCCAATGCCGAGGAGCTATCGGAGATCCAGATCTCCTGCTAGTGGGTCGAGAAAGTCGAGCTCTAGGTCGCCGGCCAGGGGCTCTAGAGGTCATAGACGTTCTCGAAGTCCAAGAGGAAGAAGCTCTAGGCACTCCAGAAGTCCCAGAAGGAGCAGACGATCCAAGTCTCGTTCACGTTCCAGATCTCCAGCGAGAAAGTCTCGGAGGTCGAGATCTACTGAGCGCCACTCCCACTCACGATCGCCGACTCGGAGCTCAACTAGTAGGCGGCGATCCAAATCACCGAAATCATCAAAGTAAGCATTAGCTGCTAAATGCAACATTTCCAGTTCCATGCTTTAAAAGGATGGCTGCAGTTACTCCAATGTCTTTTCTTTCTTTAGTTATTTATTTATTATTATTATTATTATTATTTGCTCTCCTCTCTCATGGCGTATTGGCCCACTTGTCTGCATACGTCTTCATCAAATGAACCTTTTTTTTCTTTTTTTTTAACTTGGACATGTTAAATTCTATTGGAATGATATTTTAATCTGCTCAAAGCACGGCTTCTGAATTTGTATCGCACGAGGCCCCCAGAGTATTGTTGTACGTAGTTGAACTAAGTTCAGTCTTGAGTGTTTCATGAGTTCAACTTCTACTTCCCAGGCACCGGTCATCTCCAAGTAGTTCCAGTAAGAGCTCTAAGAAGAGCAAGAAACGCAGCAGAAGCAGGAGCCCCCACAAGAGCAAGAAAAAATCCAAGCACTGACTGACTGACTAACTCTTCTCTGAATCGGTTGTCTGGTGTGATGTTGATCTGTCGTACCATATGTCTCTTTAAATCTCCTTCTGTTCTGTGCTTACATTTCTTTTCTTTTCAATTTGTAATATCTCTTTTTTTTAAATACTCTGGTAAATATCTTACTTGTGGTCACAAGTCACCACCTGTGGTGTTGTGTAGCTGGTTGTGTCAAATGGACGCACTTTCAAATTGCCTATTGACAAGCATAGCATCAATGTGTCGTGCTAGTTAAGACCACACCTACTATCAACCTGATTACAAATAGTGCATGCAACAGAATGGACAATATCTGTCACTGTCCCAACTAATGCCATACTTAAAAATAATGCTGACAGTACTCGCTTAACAACTTATCAGGTACAGCATAAGCTGGTAAAGAGTCATCAGAGCATTAAGTCATTAGGCATACTTGAGCAAACTTTCTCAGTGCAACTCTGGGTTTCAGGGGGAAAAAAATGATGGGTTAGAGATATGTGTGAAATAATTGCCAGCAATAATGCAAGTAATTAAAAAATATAATATCAACAGATTTGTGCCACTGAAATCATATATTCACAGTGGCAGAGGAAAGAAAGGAGGAATTGGATGATCAGAGAACAAAAATTATGTACTTGCTGAAATTCATTGGTGTAAAACAAAAACTAAAATTATGAAGGTGAAGTTGAAGAGGTTTGAAAAAAAATATTACATTGAAAATCCTTTCGCCGAGCTAGTAGACTGAAGTTCTAGTGGAAGCCGATACAGAGTTCAATTTCTTTTTCCTGCCTTTCTGTTTCTTTGCCATTTGAGGAGAGGAGACCTGATTGAGAGAGCCTGCCGGAGCCGTGAGTCTCTTCCCACTGGCCTCCAGCTTGTTCTTCACCACTGTATCCACTGACTCTGTAATGGCCACTGCAAGAAAATGTTTCAATATCAGTACATATTTCACGAGGACTAAATATAAGGTAGTTGCCTTTCACTCTTCCACAAGCAAGTGCTTCTGAAGACTAATGTGGCATAATATTATATAAACTTATAAGATTTATAAGGAGATGTTTAAACAGTTGTAAGACACACACACGTCTGATGACACCAGGCTCTAGTGAGCATGCTCAGTATGGTGGCACTAAGTTATCTATCTGGTGGCAATAAACACAAGCACTCCTTTGAAGTCCAAACTGAGTGCACAGTACACCTGAGTCGAAATAATTTTTATCAAAAGTTCATAGCATAAAAGAAAAGAAAAAATTAAAAAAAAATTAAACAGACTAAGGCTGAAAAGTATTCCTGGTAACAGTATGGGAAAAACAAAAAAAAACAAAAAAAAACAGAGACCATTTAGTTATAATTCTTTCCAGTGTATGTGTATGTCTAGTCAGTGCAGAAAATATGATATTATAACAATACCATGTTGACTGCACACACACACAGGCGCACACACACACACACACACGGGCGCACACAGCTGCCTACTGAGCTCACCATGTTTCTTCTGCATACTCTTCTTCCTGTGCCTTGCTTCTGTAGTGTTTGTCGACAAAGCCACAGCAGCCATTTTCATCTTCAGAGGAACATTAAAATCTGAAACATGACACACACACACACATTTTTTGATGTACTGGAAATCAAACACAATTATAATTGAGGGGCGTGTCCTCTTTTCACTTATTCAAAGCAATAACCTAGGGACGTCAAGCTCTAACACACCTTAAAACCTACTTATTGTTGTTTTTTCTCTCCAACTCTCTCACTCAATACAATAGCAGCCATGATAGGACCATACACTGTCACTGACCTTTATCTGTATCTTCCTGTACTCTCTCCCTCTCTCTTTCGAAGGCTCTCATCCACTCCTCCTTTATTTGGGGAGACTTGGCATAAATAATGTACACTTTGTTGGCCTTGGCTGTGTTGTTCATCCTCCACCCATTCTTCACTGGGTTGCCGCCGTGCAACGCTACACAATAACACACATACACGTGCATTCATTGGTCATCCTCACGCTCATATAAATGTGCTTTAATTTTTTAAATGGTACAAACTTTTAAGGTTGCTCAAGCACTTCTTCACCACACAGAGATTGGAGCTCTGTGTGAACAAACAGACAATAGACTGGACGCCAAATGACAGTGGGTAATTGGGTATTGGATGTCAATATTTAAACAAGCTGGGAAAGAACAGTAACTTATGTGTATGCCTGGTAGTGAGAGTGCTTGTAAAGATGTCTTATCCACACACTCACTCACATACAGTCCAACCCACCACACACACTCTTACTGAAACACACACACACACACACACACACACACACACACCAATATTGAGGAAGTTGTGCAGTGATTCAAAGAATAGTTCAACTACCACATTTCATTCCTTACTCTGCGACAAAAGGCACTGATGACCAACAAACACACACACACACATACATGCACCGCCTCACACGACGTCACGTCTGCCGGCACAAAGAACAACTGCTAATAATAGAAGTGAAACTCACGAGACTAGAGCAATTGCATGTCTACTGACTCAACTATTACAGAATCTAGTCACACAGCAAACATGCCTCCCTTAACTAGTGACACAATGGCTACTGCGTATGCATCGTCATTTAACAGTATTGGATCTTCAGGAATAAAGTTACAAGAACGGAATGGCCATATCTCATGGACAATACACAGTCAACCAGTGGATATAGTATTATTACTGAGGTGTAAACTCTACTCCCTCAAGACTACGACCTTTCCTTACCTTGACCTTCTGCCAGGTCGTGCACTTGACACACGTCCAGGTTGAAGCGACCTTTGTACGCCAACTTCCCGCCAATAGTATCCTGTCACACACACACACACACCACACAATACATCACATGTAACTCCTTCCTGTCTCGAACACAATTGCACCGTTTTACATAAAATACAATCCTCACAGACGCAAAAGAAAGCACAAAATGAGAACCCAACCAAACAATTCTAAAGAACAGTTAGGGCACATCATTTGACTACTACAGTGTGTTAGAGTGTTAGGTGAGCTCTATATGACTGACTCACTTTTCTGCAGTAGATGAGCTGATGGTCAAACAGGAAAAACACTCTCTCTTGTGAGTGGCCTTTGGAGATCTTCTGGAGTTCTCCTTGGTGGATGAGCTCTGAACTGTGCTCGAGGATGTCTGGACCCTAAACAATGATGATGATGACAATGACAATGACTTAACACTTTAATAACAATGACATCCTACACACTTATACATGAAAATAATGCGCACACACACACACACACACACGCAGAGAATGTTCAGATAATCATCAGATGTTTAATCTCCAGTCACATTTTTGACGTGTAAGAATGGCAACCAAAAACTGCAAATTATAAATCTAACCACCTAATTCTGAACTTTGACCCCACCCCACTCCACCCACGGTGCTAACCAAGATAATTACTTCCCCTTGCCCTCCCCTCCCATTTCCCTATATCTATCTTCTCCTCTCACCTTCCAGCCTTCAATGGTCTTCTGCCACACCCCTATCTTGCCCATGTTCTCGATGCGTCTCTTCTGCTCGTTAATGAGCATGGCGACGTCTTTCATGGCGGCCTGGGCAGCCACCACATGGGCGCGGTCAGGATGATCCTCGCTCGTGTACTTTACCAACTCCTGCAAACAAACATGGTCATGCCCCAAGATAAAGAATTTTTAAAAAAATAAAAAGAAAATTTTTTTCTGCCAAGCGTAAGAAATAATGCACCCACCTATCCTATCCTATGAAGCATATGGCTATAGAGATCCTTCATAAAATTTCTTCAATGTACATAACAACTTTCTGTCTTAACTTTTTCATTTTCATGTTGGGTTGTACCATAGAAATTCACAGGAATAACTGCATGTTGCCTGTACCTCCGTATTGATTGGTGGCAAGTCTGTCTAATTATAAATTCAACACACTTCTTTAATTAGCTAGTTAAAAACTTTGACCTTAGATCATTTATTAACACCATTACATCCTCCTCCTCCCCCTTCCCCTTTCCTTCCCATTCTCTCCTCCCACTCACTGATAATTGGAGAGGGTATTTGCAGATCTTCTGTACAGGAGTTAACAAGAATCCTTCCAGTGATATGTCCTGCAGGTTTCTTAGCAACCTGCAACTCTGCAACGTGATAAAGACCGGTGAATATTAGACGAACAATTTACACTTAAATTAACACCTCGAAATTGAAACACAACCTTACCTTTCATAGCTTTCACTACCACGCCCACCCACCCACCGCCATGTTGAAGTGGAAGGTCACCCAACAAAATATGCACAACTTAAATTTTTAGAATGGGGGAGAAGAAGAAGCCTTACTGTTTCAACACCACTGTGTCTAGTATTCCAGAATTCAACTTGCACCACTCCCTTCCAAACATTGCTTTCAGTAAGGTGAAAATGTGACACTTTAACAATACTCCACCCCCCCTCCCCCCCTCCTCTTCCCTATATAACACATACTAAAGGGCTCCCTAGTCATATCCAGGCCCCCCATACCTCAAAGAAGAGAGCGTACTGCTCATTCTCCTGCAGAAGGTTCATCTCATTCACTGCATTCGGGTGGTTGTTGCAGTAGTGGGAGTACACGCGAAACTCGTGTTTCTATGGAAACAACAAAACAACAAGCAGGCACACGTTATCGCTGGTAGGTTTCTATGGTGACCATCAAACTATCGAGTGATATTGGTTATGTTATAACAAATAAATTATCTTGACGTGTTATGGATAATTGCACTAATGAACTCGCCCCTCCCCCCATCACCATGACCACATGCGACCTCTGCATTAGTAAATTGAGTCTCACATGACAGCCGCAATTTAGATAATTATAACAAACACATCAATAATCAAATGACCAGTACACACCAACATCAAAACACACACACACACACACACACATACAGTCAATAGTAGGTTCATAACAACATAAAAGTTAGCACTGGGTATAGTGCAAACTGAACATTAGGTAAAGCAAATGTTGAACCCCCCCCCCCCCCAATTATAGTCACATTATGGATACAAACTATATTATATTTATTTCTAAAACACACACCGCGGACTCCTAATCGAATCAAAGCTGGACACACCCACCCCACCCCCCTGTATATTAGCTGACATTTCCCTGTAGCCATATCTGTGCCTAAATAATATTGTACATCAACAAGGACTTTCTCACCCACATCACATGCACTCCTCACCCGGGATACACACCACACACTTACACAACCAACCCAAATCCAGTATAAACAGCTCCTCCATCTTTGTGCCACACCCCTTGCCACACCCCACATAGACTCACATTCAGCACAAACACTTCCCCAATCTCGGACAGGTCCAAGTGGTCCTTGTTCACACGGGCCTCCAGCTCGCTCAGGAAATCTCTCTGAAACTCGTACACCTTCTCGACGTTGGAGAATATCACCTCTATCTGTTCTTCTGTGAACAGCTTCCCGATGTACTCCAAGCATCTCTTCAGATAACCCTGGTAACAATGGCAACAGAACAAACAGAACTCTTAACAAAGGTAATTCGTATTGAAATGACACAAACATTAAGAAAAAGACTGCAAACAATTAGCATATACTGGGTACATGTAAAACTCCCCCCCCCCCCCCCCCCCCACCCCCCCCCCCCCCCCCCCCCCCCACCCCCCCCCCCCCCCCCCCCCACCCCCCCCCCCCACCCACCCCCCCCAACCACCACACACACACACACATACACACACATGCCATGCACACACATGCCATGCACACACACACACACATGCACTTTGAACATTACTACACTTTGTTATTTAAAACATTATTCCGTAATTCCCTGGAGAACTATCCCTGCATCGTGTAAATTGTACTCATAAACGTTCTTTTGTGACACAGAAATAAAACACATTTACGTATGTACCTACCCTCATGCGGACTATCCCAAAACGAGTCATGATTAATAGGGGAACCACGATGTATTTTAAAGTGTCGATGAGTTACCAAAACAACAACAACAACTACAACAACAATAAACAGTATCACCCTCCCCCTGCTCTTATTGAGGATGGGGATTCAGACCTCTCTATCTGGGACAAGGAACTATTGTGACTTCAGGCATTGTTATCCAAACTTCACCTCATGCAAATACAAACTCCATCAATGTGATAACACCTGCCTGCCAGTCAATGACCCACACACGGGGAAGAACCGTTATTGAAACAACTTCTAAAATATCCCATCTAATTATTATCACCCCTAGCCAATCGCTCGTGCTAATTAAAACTGGTGGAGGTTTATCAATACAAGGGTTGGCTAATTGCCATGAGCAAGAAGAAATACGGTAGACCCTTATTTGTCTTGCAAGTCCCACTACAACAGATGGTAAGGAAAATATTCATAATTGTACTACGGTACGTTTGAACCGTCCAACTCAATTTGAAGTGAATATATATTCATACCTACCTCCTAGGAAGTGAGCAAGTAAACTGTCCAATCAAAAACTAGTTTTCAGCGTTTGCAATAGCCTAGAGCCATGGGGTACAAGCCGGTTGCACTACCTGTTCAGTAGCTACGGGATTTACACTATCCTCAGGCCTTCGTCTCTCAATTGTGCAAGTCCCGTACCAACCTCCATCATTGTGGTGTAACCTTGTATATATTGGTACCATGGTACGTTCAAACTGTCCAATCAGATTGCTCAATTCGAGGTGAGTATATTTCATACCCACTTCCTAGGAGGTGAATAAGTGAACCGTCCAATCAAAATTCGTTTTTGCGTGTTACCTATAGCCTAGAGCCATGGTACAAATAGGTTGCACCACTCAGTGTTCATTTACCAGACCGAGCCCACAAGACCACACCCACCTCTATTATGTCTTCCAAATGCTTGACGTAATCTCTCTCCGTGTTCAATATTTCCTCGATGATTTTTCCTCGTACCTCCTTCGGCGAGAGTTTGCGTGGTGCCATGACGATGCTATCTCTGCGCCTGATGGTCATTCTCCTGTGAACAGTGTTGCTCTGGAAACAAACAATAAACAAACATATTCACGCAATGCGAGGATACCAGCAGCAAAATATAAAAATAAAGCTTAAATAGAGAGAATAATAAATATATATAATTTTTTTTTTAACTTAAAACACAATAGCAACAAATATATTTTTTATAATGACAACCAACTAACTACAAGCCTCAACACAAACAATGGAGACATTCCTTAGCCCTTGCCAAGAACTTCACAATAAAAAAAAAAGTGCCTCAACAAGAAATCATTTCAACTGTAAACAAACGAACCTTTAAAAAAAAGTAATTTTCTCAGCCAGCCTAAATTTAAAAAAATTTTTTATAAGGAAATCCATAGCCACTATTTAATTGAGGATAAAATGTATGTATGTGTGTGCGAAAATCAGTAGTCGCTAAGAATCGCCTATAAGGACCACAAGGATTCTATTCTGAGATCATCATCCTAACTGAAACTATGTGCCTAGCTGAGTTAGTTTTTCTTGTAAGCTCATCACCACACCTTGGAACAGAGAGACACTGGCACCATAGTCCTTCACGACGTCACTAGCTACGTACAAGGAATGGACGCATGCTTAGTAAATGCCAGGGAACACACAGAAAGTGAGTTTTATAAAAACAACCACTAGACAGTCGGTCTGTTAGTGAGTTGGTTTGGTAGGATTGTACCAACTCTTACCATCTGTACCAATAAATCACTAAAGGAGTACTCAAAGATACGCTTTCATAGTGAATGAGTAAACCAGGAAGCCACTAGGCTATAGGAAACACACAAAAACTATTTTTGATTGGA
>WLWI01005274.1_pt1 | contig 10808 bp, 7 predicted proteins | sample 6701501 | NCBI WGS metagenome assembly WLWI01 (sample SAMN12718690, study PRJNA515312) | sponge metagenome | isolation source: marine sponge | host: Mycale hentscheli | place: New Zealand: South Island, Marlborough, Capsize Point | collected 2014-11-01
CCAAAACTAATAGGAAACATTATTCTTGTACAAACTCAGCATGTGGCTTGTGATGTCGAACTAGCACAACCTACTGATTTATATCACTTCATGTTACAAATATTATGATGCCATTTCCATTTCTGGTTTGTTTTGTTACTAAAGAGTACGTTCTTATTTGTTGCTCATGCTTTTTTGTTGTGCTGTTACAGAATTGATTACATATTTGCCAATGATATCTAAACTAAGTCTAATAGCTCTCTGCAATAAACATGACTAACAAATATAAAAAAGCAGTCAAGTTTGAATTAGTTATAATAACAACACATTATTGAAAGATAACCAAAACTAATAGTAAACATAATTATTATAGCTACAGATATGGCATGAGACATTCTATGCTTATAAAACAAGCAAAATCCTACTGATGTTCAGGTGTACACAACATCAGAGATGACATTGTTCAGAGTAGTGGTGATATATATTGCAATATGGAGTATTTCAGACTGTAAGTTTCTGCATGAGTGTGCCTGTTATAATTTGTATACATGGTGTTGTAATAGGTACAATATTTCATCCTACTGCATATACACTCACTGAAGTATCTTCCATAAATGGATCTGATTCTAATGCAGGATGTCCCTCAGTCTGTAGAATGACTGGTGCAAGTAGTGAGAGGTTCTGTGATTGTGCTGGACAAATCTATTCTGTTAATGGATCTCTCATTGATGGAATTATTCCTACATTTGATGCCAGTCAGGGAGGTATCTGGGCCTCTCAACTCTATACCATAAATGTAGCTGCTAACTCACATGCTATTGGATTTACATTCTCTAGATCATTTCTACTTCGAGAAGTAGAACTGAGCATATTTCTCTGTACTCCATGGTTTATACCTAGATCAGGTCTGACCATCAATATTCACAGAGATATTGTTTTTCCAATATTCATATCCACCACTCCAATTGGTAATACAACACTAACTTTACAACCAAACTGTGTATCTCTAGAAACTATATACATTACTACATCACCAACTAGAATTAGTAACATATATTTCATTGAATTCACCAACTCAGTTCCTGTGGGAGGAATATATATTGGTGAAGTGATATTCAGGGATCAAGTTACTCAACATCAAGCATGTAAGTCAATTGGAGTTATGAGCAATTGTATGCATATCGGGCTATACTTATTGAACATGCACCAACAAGATTTGCAAGCAAAAAAAGTATAGTGTGTCCATGTTTAGTTAACTCATCCCTATGTATAACTATAGTACTTCACTATGCCTCATTGGTATAATTCTTTTATTGTTAGCAATATCACGTGTTCTATATCCTTTAGTGTCTAAAACAATAACAACATTTCACAAGTTATAAGGCTATGTGGAAACTAATGTGGGAGTCACAGGTAGCTCGCACAGATAGTTAGATGGCTGGGTAAAGTATTTTTAAGTTTCTTCAGCCTATCTGTACTGCTCGCACCAAGTTCTTACCCTCAACCAATCCCACTCCTCGTACAGGTTAAGGTTAGTTAAGATGTATTTAGAAGATGAAGAATGGTAGTGTGAGTGATCAAGACAAGAAATGAAGTAGGACTAAATGTGGACAGCCAAGTTACAATGTTATATGGGCCCTCAAACACACATACAAATGATAATGAATGCACAACTAAATTAACACTCTTTCATTTAAAGAAATTGATGAATGATCTATTCACATGAATACACACATATTCAATTAAGTGATACAAGCACACAAATACACTAGTTCTGTCCCTTTTCAAGCTATTGCTCACTCTGGTAGGCAGGACCCCCACAGGCTAAACAAAGTATGATTTATGACGGTAATAACAATAGCATGTAACTATTGCTATCAAATGCAATTCCTACAGTGAAACTGTTATTAGAGTGTGTAAACAATATAGTTAGATTAGGATGTTGTGAATCTGCTATGTTTAGAATTTGTGACCTTAGTATGTGGCATCCTATGTAGCTTGGGAGCGGCTGGAGGCCAAGAATTTTCAAAAATTGCCAATTCACAATACAGGAATACAACTTTTTTGGAATGTTAATGGCTCACCTAAGAAGCAAATACTATATTCTTGAAAATATAGCATAGAGCATTGTCACAAGCATTCAATTTTGCTCATTTTATAAACATCACTGAGCATGAATCTAATCATCCAATCAGATTTCTCCCATGTGACTAGCTACTAGTTGGGCGGAGCCCGACCTCTGCTGGGGAGAGGTCGGGTAACAAGCCTATACCCGGGTTTGTTCCCTGCTGCAACGTACGTTGCAGTCCAATCAGATTGAAGTGTGGTTAAATGCTAAGGAAATTAGCTGACTCAGCCTTCAGAAGAGGTCGGGCTCTGCCCAACTAACTAGCTACAGTCTAATTTATACCCCCAAATTCATATATATCTTGAGCCAAGTGTGATATGGTGAAATAATTCATGTTTTAATTTCACGAGCCAGTTTGGTGAAAATGTAACCAAAAAGTGAAATATCTTGCTAAGAGTGACAACAAAACCTGAGAGTAAAATTTAATACTGCATTGTTTCTGACTATAATACATTTTTTCTAGATATCTTCATTGCAGTACTTTATGCTAGGGTTGGTAATTCTTCCTCTTAAGTCAGATGGAGCTTCTTACATACTAAGCTGATATTATAGCATTTACCTGGTTGAAGTGTTTTGTAGAGTAATGTACCTAAAGAACCCAAAACTCAGGAACTAATAGCTATTTGAGGTAATGATAAATGTGGCGTAGTTAAAATATTGCTAATTGCTTAGTTAAAACTTCCAAACCTGGTTAGCGAAGCTGCTAAAATGCCAGCTGGGTAGGTGTGGAGCCCCTAGAGAGTGTAACAGCCAATTTTACACCAGGAGTTGCCAACCCTTATATAAACTACAGTAGTGAAGATATCTAGAAAAAATAAACTACTTATTACACTCCTCAAAGTGAAATGGCAAAAGAAATCATATTTTAGTGCGAATTAATTACACTTCTTTAGCTCTACTTTTTAACAATTAAAAATCAAGCAATATTATCATAAGCAAGTTTTAAAATGTGCACTATGTAAAAAATTATTTAACTTATTATGTTAATGTCAGTCATAATAATTATGTTTTATATTATTCTAAATACTGCAGCAATAATTTAAAAAATTGTGTATGTGTGTGTTGCTTATGACTGGCAACTTTGATTCTGAGGGCAGTTATCTAGCAATAACTCCAAGAATTTCCATGTTTAATTATTTTAAACAACTCTTATTTTTGCAAAATTTCTAAATGATATCTGATAATTGTCTGATCCTGTATACATAACTGGTGGAAAATTTACCAGAGAATGTCATGCAATGGCTTTGGCTGTGAGCTACTCCAGAATGAATGAATGAAAGATTTAATATTTCAATCAATCAATCAACCAATCAATCAATTGTACAAACAAACAAACAAAAAGTCTGACTAACTATGTAACTAATTCATAAATATTAATTAATTAATTAATTAATTAAAATAAATAAATAAATAAATAATAATTAAATAATAATTAATTAATTGATTGATTAAACTATTTAATTCATTGATGAAATCATTTAATTAATTAATTTAATAGTTCCATTAATTGTTTAATTAATTAAGACAGCTTAATAATTGTTCTTTTTATTACCTTAGCTGAAACAACAAAATTCCCTAGATTTACAACTGGGGAAACTACTGCAGAAGAAACAATGATAATGGAATCTACTCATCATTTATTGAATGACAAAGCCACATTGAGATCATTCTTGGATACCACACTACCTATAGTGCCCACAGATTCAACAACTAACAATAATAATGATCTATTCCAAAATGATAACACTGTTAATACACTTTCCCTTCAAAACTTTTCAACTGACACTATTGACAATAAAGGAATAGTGTATATTTATATAATGCCTTCATCAGCACCTGTACATGTTCCTATAATAATATCAGTGCTAATAGGTATTATAATATGTATGGGCGTGACAATGACAGTTGAATGTATTGTCTATCACATTATACATAAAAAGAGTTTATCAAATCAAATATCTGAACTAAACAGAGATCACCAAGTAGAACATGGAATTGATGAATATGAAGACATTGATAATATTGTCGAGACTGTCATTGCTACTGAACTGCAACAAAATAGTAATAAAAAAGAGGACATTGAACTAGTTGATAATCAAGCATATAGTTTAGTTGTTATAAAGAATACTGAGAATGATTCTTAAGGAGTGCCAATACTGTTCTTGTATTTGAGTGTGTGATATGTTCATAATTATAATTCTAAATAAATATGTTTCATTTTTTATTATTGCATATTTTATTGATATCAATTTACTGATAATAATATTTTTGAACTATAATTATAGTACAAATAGTTTTGCTGCTGACTATCAACCAGAAAGCCTAGTCACTGCTTCAGTTTTATGTGAAGTAAGGCTTTTTAAAAGCTTACCTATTGTATCAGCATATGTCTATAGCCTATACAAATCTTAGATATTTAATCTGAATAATTATGTTTACTTCAATTACTAAAGAGCTTTAGTTGTTGTTATAGATCTGTTACAAATATTACTTAAAAAATTGTAATGCAAGTCTCACCATTGGATGAGCACATCAGCAACTAAGACATAAACTGTATCACACCCTACTACAACACTGAATTGTTTGAGCTAAGCTATAAACAGATAAGCAGTTAGTCACATAAATATTTTCTACTATACATCACATGCTGATTTAAGATTGTATCAAAAAACCTATTAAAGAAATAAGTTTAATAGTTTCTCTCTCTTTTAATAGCATAAGTTCTTACACTCTATCAAGGAGGTGTCTGAGATTTCATTTCCAAATAAATCCTTTAAGTTTATGGATGCAGACTTACCAGGACATTCTAATTGGGCTAAACTCAGCTCAACAGAATGTGCTAGTTCATTAGCACTAGTGCTAGCTTCTTCTAATGAAGTGAGAGTACCAACCACACTGGAGAATGTTTAAATAACCCCTTCACATTCTCTTACTTTCATTCCATGAAGAAGTTCTTTCCTCTTCCAGGATAGAAGTTAGCCTAATGACCTGGCTCATGGCACAAGAAACAAGAGAATAGTTGTTGTTGTTCACCACTACTAGAAAGTTCTGACTGTCTAACTTGTAATTATTTTGTGGCTGTTGTCTAAAAACTGTCTAGATGAGTGTACTGTTGGGAGAGTTCTAGTAATATTTCTGTAGATATTGTGTTGGTGGTTAGACTGGGCTCGACAAGAGTATGATAAGCGTTCCAAACTGTACACTACTCCGGCTACACTCAGGATGAAATTCCATGTATCTGTGAAGTAGCCAATTCACTAGGAGTAAAAGGGTTTTCTCTTAATCTCATCATTCTCTTTTATAGGCCCTTGCTAAAGATAGTCTGGCAGTAAATAAATCTCTCTTCCTCTTCTTAACACAAGAAAGTATAACAGGGGACATGTTTTGTGACAAGTGGAAAATGACGGCTTGGCTGTCAGTTTTTGTCACAAACTTCCAGTAGACTATTTTGTTTGGAATTGGATTATAAATGCAAATTTTATGTTTAAGCAATCCTGACCACTTTGTTTTCACAATATCTTCCCTTTTGATTGTTTGTTTAAATTCACGTATGTATTACGCCAGATCCATGCCCTGAGTATACTTCTGGATAGTTATAATGACATGCTTCTCTTTCTCATGATCTCTTTTCTTCCTATATAATACTCATACCTTTCATACTGCAAATCAACTCTACATCATTTTTTTTATTATCTCTCAAATCCATAGCATATGTGAAAGCTTCTGTCATGACTTTAACATTCGGGTCAATACAAAATCTTTCTGAGGTTGTACCTGACCCTGATTTATGTCATTGCTTTCAAAAGGTATGTCATACTCCACTAAGTTAGCTATAGTTACAGAGACAGGGGAACCCATTGCTGTTCCAAATTTCCGTTGGTAATATTCATTACTATGGTACACTAAGTATGTAACATTTAGGCACAATGTGAGCAATGTAATCACTTCCTTTGGACACAAGCTTGTTCTTTCAGATAAGGTATCATCTTTGACTAATCAGTTTCTAGCTATGGTAAACATCTAGTCACCATTTTATCACTTTCAGTAGGAAAGACAAGCTCACATTATGTGGCCAATTCATTGGAGTTCTCAAATTTCATCAGAGAACTAGGTTTACCAAATTGGTACACAACTAGTGTCATTTGATGTAATTTCATTGTTTACTAAAGTACCAGTAGAAAGAGCCTTAGTAATGGAAGAAGTGGGACAAAAAGCATTAAACCACATACAATTCTACTCATCCTGTCTTTGGAAAAGATATGTGGATGATATCTGCACAGCAATGAAAGTTGACTTGGTTGATGACTTTCTGCTTCACTTAAATTCTATTGAACCATCTATCAATTTCACAGTCGAAAGAGAGTTTGATGGTAAACTGTCTTTCTTGGATACTGAAATTGTGCACCATAGTGATGGCAGTTTAACAACCAAAGTTTACAGGAAAACAACCCACACAGACAATTATCTTTCATTTGACTCCCATCATCTGTTACAACACAAAAATGCTGTTTCCAAAACACTCTTCAACAGAGCAGAAAAGATCTGGAACAATAATGAGGATAGAGTAGAATAGAATTTACATGTGTGAACAGCTTTGAAAGAGAATGGCTATTCCATTCATTTCAGCAAGAGAATTGCTACGTAGGCAAAAATCATAAAAATAACACAACGAAAGATGATACTTCAAAAGTGACCAGTAGTATTACCGTTTGTGAAAAACTCGTCAGAAAATATCAAGAGAATTCTACATTGCCTTGACATCAGACTTCCACCTATTAAAAAAAGGAGTGGTTTATCAAATAGCATGTAAGCCTTGCACAATGGTTTATATAGGCCTATAACTGGACGGATGCTAGAACATAGACTAATAGAACATCAACGAGCATTGAAATTGCTAGACACCAACCCATCTGCAGTTGTTCAACATGCAATTCAGCAACACAGAATAATTTTCAAATTAATTTCAAAGTTGCACTACTTCAAATGTAAATTTTCAACAGTAAAATTTTCGACATAGAGTTCACTGTAGCTAAATACTGTGTGTTTGATTGGGGATTTTTTTCTCATTTTTTTATTTTTATTATTATTGTTTTCTTAGGGGGTGTTTGAGTTTTTTTGTTTTCTGTTGTTTTTTTATCCTTCTCAATTCTGGCATTACACTATATTTAATCTGTTCCAACTAACTAGATATTTGCTACAAACGAATAGTAAATTCCATAGCATACTGCAGTAGTAAAAGTTAGAACTTGACTTAAATAACAGTGAGAAGATCCAAGTTAAAAGTGGTCAACAGTTATGTTACGAATTCCACTTAATTGCAGAACCCTTTGGCTAAAATTTAGGGACCGGAAGCTGCTCATTTAAGGGGGAATCCCCGTATCGTTTTCTTAGTTTCCGGGAATGTAGGGGTGTGGATTCGGATTCTACAAAATAGTGCTTATTCCGTGCGGTGCTGTATCTCGCCGTAGAAGACTGCGGACCGTGGTTTGGCTCGATGGCGATAGGGTTGGTGATTTTGATGACTCTATGCTGTACTTGTTATGGTGAGTGAGTATTCTATTCCATTTATACAGCTGTTACACTGATGCTAAATGTAGGATCCATTGTCCGACCTATTGCGTTTTACGCTAACAGGGGTAACTTCCAACAATGGATCTGATTCTAATGCGGGATGTCCCTTAGTCTGTAGGATGACCAGTGCAAGCAATGAAAGATTCTGTGATTGTTCTGGTGGACTAATGAGTGCTGTTAATGGATCTATCATTGATGGAATTTTTCCTTCATTTGATGTTGGTCAGAGAGGTACCTGGGCTTCTCAACTCTACACAGTAGATGCAACTACTATCTCATATACTATTGGATTTAGATTCTCTAGCTCATTTTTGCTACAAGAAGTAGAACTGAGCATATTTCTCTGTACTCAATGGTTCATACCGACCATCAATATTCACAGAAGTATCACATTTCCATCTTTCATACCCACAACTCCAATTGGTAGTACAACACTAACTTTACAACCAAACTGTGGGTCTCTGGAGACTATATACATCACTACATCACCAACTAGAGATGGTAACGTATATTTTATTGAATTCACTAATTCTGAAACTGTGGGAGGAATTTATATTGGTGAAGTAATATTCAGGGATCAAGTTACTCAGAGTCGGGTGTGTAAGTCCTTGTTGTTAGCATTATCATAATTTTTAATTATAATACAAATATTATATTTTATATGAAAAATTGTATGCATAATTATGATTTTGAACTAAATTAATATAGCAAAAATAAGTGAAAGTTTCAGTAGCATCACTATGACAATATATTTTTACTTTTCTCTTTTTACATCGATTGTCCATTTATACGCCAATAAGTCTGCATAAGTTCTGATTTATTGCTGTAGTGCATATATATTGTGTATATATATATATAATATTTATTACATGAGTCACAATGTGATATAGCGAAATATTTCACGAGCAGTCTATTTATTTTCATGATCTAGAGACTATTGTAAATAATCCATGAGAGTGAATTATCTTGACATACAACTCTGATGATGTCACTGCTGTTGTTTACGCGAGGTCTGTAATTCACCGGTGTAAAGTTGGCTTGTTCTAACAATACCCATTTTACTGATTACATGCATTAATCAAGTGTGGCATAGCAACAAGATAGAGCCACAGGTTGGTGAAAATGAATCCTAAAATGAAAATCTTGCTCAGTGTGAAAGTAAAACCTGAGAGAAATTATATTGCTATAAGAATTCATACAGTCTATGCTAGATATCTTCACTGGAGTAGTTTGTACTAAGGTTAGTAGTTGAGCTTCTTTAGATGACTGTAAGAAGCATTAGTTCATAGGAGCTTCTAACACCCTATGCTGATATTATGATATTCTCCGCATACGCAATTAAATCTTGCAGCAGCTTTAGCGGTGTTTAATGAAGTTTTGTATCAAGTTCTCTTTGGCGAGCAAGCAGAGCGAGCGAGACACTCTCAGGGGTAACACAATTGAAAATCGGGGATATTTGTTTGTTATTGAGCGAGCCTAGCGAGCAAGATACTATAGGGGTGGACAATTGAAAATCGGGTAGCTCTAATATTATATGTTCGATGTATGTATATGCGGATGCATGGATTGTACGTGTGCCCTTTGAACGCACATGCAGGCTCTTTTTTTTTCCTCCAAAAAACCGGCTTTTAGGGCTTACCCGTAGTTTCTTCTGGTACTATATACAACTGTAATTATTTTAGGGTTAGGCTCAAAAACTGTACGAATGGTCCCTTGAAATACTTTCTTTTTCAACTCACAATAGTTTGTTGCGAGTGGTTACTATGGCATTGAAACATTTACCAGGTGTAAACTAAAAGACCTGGATGTTTATATTCAGAATCTGAATACCTGTTGTCAAGTTGTCGGCCGATTTTTTTAAGCATCTGTGTGCTTGTCATCAAGAGCCACTGGTAGCAACGAATACCAGAAGCTACTATAATTCAGGGAAAACTGAGGTAAGTACTCTTACTGTAAAGGTTACCTAAATTTAAAAAAAAAACTCCCACATTTTTGTAGCTGAGTCAGAGTGCTTGTCTTCAAGAATTGCTAACAATTCAAATAGTCTGAATGGCTTAAATTCAGGACTTGAGGAATTGAGGTAAGATAGTAGTTTTGTATTTGTCTGCTAAAATTAGTGGTCAACTGCTATTTATATGTTTATTTATTTAAAGCTTTACAGCCAGTAGATAAGTGAGGTGGTGTGATAACAGAAAAGAATGGTGCAGTGAAGTGGCTGAGGGTCAGGCTCTAGGAGCTACAGCTGCCAAAAATACATACAAAAAGAAAATTAAAGAGAAAAGTTGAAGGTGGAGGAACAACATTTAAGACATGGACACAATGAAGAGAAAGTGCAACGTTTTGCATGAACTAAGCTAAAATCAATTATGTAACAGTACTGTAGTTTTATGTAACCTAACTAGGCTTGTTTGATATTTGTGCTCAGCACCACTAGTTTATATAAGTGTGGACGTATGTATGTCATTTTGTACTTTAACCATCACATTTTTGTGTCCCATACATCCACTAAACAGAATCTTTTCCTTTTAGTGATCCAGTATCATTCAAGGAAATTTAATTTGTTTTACTCTTTGTATTTGGTTGTTACTAAATGGAACAAGACACACTTAGGTCTTAAAAACTTACCATTAGACTCAACACTGTGCAGTAATTCTTTAGAACTTCTTGTTTTTTCAAGTCACAAAATGTTATGGCGAAAGGTTACTATGGTATTGAGACCCTATACCAGACTAAATTTCAAACTTGGCCATTTTAAAGTAGCTGAGAGTGCTTATTATCAAAAGCTAATGGTAATTCTGATAGTTGGATAGTGATATAGAAAATACCAGTACTTGGGAAATTGAGGTAAGACAATAGTTCTGTTTTTGTTAGAAAAAGTATGTCACAACAGCTATGTACTTATACTTTTAGAATGGACTGATAGATACTTCTGAAGTATTTCGTTTGTGCATAGGCTCACTCGCCACTTGCCCTCATGCATATCACTAGTTAGATATATTAGTACCCCACAACCTGTCTTGTCGGAATCCTTGGCTACTCTACTGGATGTAGTAGTAAACTGTAGCTGTAGGTAAACTGTAAGATGCATCCAATAGTCTCAAACTATGCCGTTTTTTTAGCGGCCAGTTGG
>WLWI01005275.1_pt1 | contig 10808 bp, 9 predicted proteins | sample 6701501 | NCBI WGS metagenome assembly WLWI01 (sample SAMN12718690, study PRJNA515312) | sponge metagenome | isolation source: marine sponge | host: Mycale hentscheli | place: New Zealand: South Island, Marlborough, Capsize Point | collected 2014-11-01
AAGAGTTGCCAGGAATGAAGCAGACAAAGAAAGAGAGCAGTGTTGCTGAGTGTAGTGCAAGAGCTGCAAGTCAAGAAGAAGGTAAGGCTACTACCATTGAAGGAAGCAGGATTATCAACCTGGAGAAACTCCAGCAGTATGCTGAGAGCCTGAGTAAACACTCATCTTCCTGTCAAGGTTCTATCATCTTGGCTGGTGAGCGCAGGGATGGACTGGCTTCGATTCTTACAGGAAATTGCAATGTTTGTGGGCATTCTGTCAAGCTGGAGATGTCCAACAAAATGAAAGGACCTCGAAGGCTATTCCAGGTAAGATACTGAAATTCCCATGATGACAAGATTATTAAACCCTGATTATTAAACCCTGATTATTAAACCCTGCTTTGGCTTCCATGTAATACGTAGCCCAGATTTCTGCAAATCAGCTAAAGATAAGGTCCAGCAGGAGACATCTTAATCTACACCATCAGTTTTACCTCCAGCTATTCCGAGGGAAGTTTGTTCAAGTACATCCCCATCATCTTTGTTACGTCGTTCATCTTCAAGCTCTCCTGACACATCAGTATCAGAAAATGATAACATTTGTTTTCTGGGTTAGCAATATTTTGTGATACACGCTAAATACACAGAATAATTGAGTAAGCCTCAGTGCATGGCACATGTCACTACCTAACATAGTCATACCAACTTAGCTTACATGCCTCTAGCCACACTATATGCAATCTGCAAAGTAAATACAATAGTTTAACTTACATGGCATTAATTAATTGCAAATGGGTGTGGCTAAGTACACACAGTGTCTCCCACCCCCAGCGATAAACCCGTGAGACCCTGTATATATTGTATATATAATTATATATTTCTAGATTCACTGAATGATCAAGAGAGAATGTGGAAAGAAACTCTAGCAGAAGATTCAGAATCTGAGTTAGATGCCAGACAAGGTGGACTAACTAATGTCACAGAAATTGCTGCAAGATATTCAAGTGTTATATGTCGACTGATGGGCAAGACTGAGCAACTGCTGGCAATGTTACCACTAACTTAGCTGAGAGCTGGATGAACGTGAGGACAAAGTTCAATGGAGGAAAGGTCATCAACTGGTCACAGAGTGGATCCTGGGAGCACAGGTGTATGGGAGCGGGATTGAGACAGGATATGGGTAGAAGTTGGGGTCCACAGGCCTGGAATCAAATGACTGACAAATCTCCCAATGAAATAGTTTGTGATACAGCATCACAGTCAGCAATAGGCAGCAACTGGATTTAAAGACAAGCAACGAAAGAGCAAATATGCTCAGACTGAAGAAGCAGCTGCAGCTCAAAAGGCATATAATAGAAAAATGGAGGTATTTCTCCTGATGGAGTAAGTGATGACATTTCGGAACAGCTCAAAGTTAGTTACTTCAAAGCCAGTGAGTCCTCCTCAGAAGAAACTGACAAAATACAAGAAACCAAGCAGATAATGAGTATTGGAGGTGCAAAAGAAGGAAAAGGTTAACAGCTTCAGTGGGTGGAGTGGCCAAAATGAAGGAATCAACTAAAAGATAGGAAAAGGTGCAAGCTCTACTCTATAATACATTTAGTATGTCATTTTTCCTTTTGAGACATGTTTTTGAGTGAAGCATGCAAGAAGCCTTCATTCTGTCTCTCCCAAACTGAAGAAAATGAGCTGAAATTGAAGAAGCGGCATGATTACTGGTTTCAGATACAGTGTTGGCTTTATTGTGTTGACAAACAGAGGTGTGACTTTGTTGTAAGAACAAACAAACAACTTCACGTGGAACACATTTACAGAGACACTAAATGGTGGGGACTTCATCTTTATAAACTGAGGAAATTTTACTTCTGTTCTGTGCTTCCAGAGCTTGCTTGTCCTAGATTTAGATGAGGTGAAATTAGGGAACCTATCAAGAATTTGGAAAGTACAGACTTATGATTGTTTTTAAATATATTATTATTTTGATTATTCTCATGTATGTATACATAGAGCTTGAGATTTAGTTGCTCTAAACCAATGTTATTTGATTTATCTTCATACTCATTTACACCCTCTCTTGTGGTACAAAACCACATAGTGCAGGTTCATAAGTGGATGTGGTTTTCTGGTGGGAAAGTATAATTACACATAGAATGAGTGGGCGAAACACTACACCGCCACCTTTACTTGCATATTGTAACAATATACTATATTTGTTGGTTCCTATTTTATTACTACAGACTTGGAGACTTGTTCCACATAAACGAAATAGTCAGTGGCCTGAAGAAAGGGGTGGTCACATGGCCACATGCCTAGGATATGGTGGACAACACAAGTATCTTCTCATTAGTGGAGGTGTGGGGAGTTCCAATAAAACACTCCATGACTTGTGGTTGTTGGACTTTCAGTCAGGACTCTGGGAACAGGTCAGAACAACATGTTATGATTTAGTAGCACGTGTGACTAGAAGTGTATAGTACACTATAAGAGTAGTAATACTGAGTATGTATAGTCAGTTTAACAGCAACAGAGTGGGTGTGGCTATTTACTAGTACTAATACATGTATGTATAAAGAATGCAATGTATTTTTAAAGTAGATGTAGTCACTGATAGAGTTTATTGTTAATGAACATTTCCTGGTTATTTGACTGACATAAGAATTTGCCAGACTTGTTAGTCGGACAAATTATTATTTGCATTATTTCTACTCTCACAACTCATTACTTATTTATTTTACGCATTTGATTAGTAACATCATATTGGACAATAGATGTTTTAAAAATCGTAGAAGTGCCAAATGAACGCTATGGCACTTATGCCAGTGAATGGGTTAAACATTCATTGTATACACTGAATGAAATGAAACTGAGTGACAGAGAGAGAGGGGATAGAGTCACTCCTAGATTATCTACTGAAATTAACACACAATATATTCTTGGACTCATTCAGATCACAGGTCAGGAAGTCACGGGCTACATTCTGCTCTTTGATGGGTACTCTCCAGACATCCGGTCATAAGAGTGTCTGTCTGCAGATAAGAAACAGTTCTGTTGACACCTACAAACCTATCAAACACACAAACACACAAACACATACACACATGAAAGAGAACGTAAATGCCGAAGCCAAACCTTAGTTACATAGATAATTGGGAAAATGAATTCCTTTAGTGTCACATAACCATATCAATACAAGCTTTCTGCTATGTCCAATGGAAAAGAATCTTACCTCAACACCTTATTTAGCTTTAAAAAAAAAAATGAACTCAAATGTTGCATATGTACAGTAGACTTAGAACCAGCTCATAAACTGCATTCAGTGCAGCAAAGATGTGTGTGAGAAGATGAGCGTGTGAGTGTGTGTGTATGTGTGAGAGATAGGGTTAGTGTGTGAGAATGTTAGTGTGTGTGTGTGTGTGTGTGAGAGTGTTAGTGTGTGTGTGTGTGTTAGTGTGTGTGTGTATGAGTGAGGGTTAGTGTGTGTGTGTGTGTGTGAGAGAGAGAGAGGGGGTTAGTGTGTGTGTGCGAGAGAGAGAGGGTTAGTGTGTGTGAGAGAGAGTGTTAGTGTGTGTGTGTATTAGTGAGGGTTAGTGTGTGTGTGTGTGTGAGAAGAGGGTTAGTGTGTGTGTGTGTGTTAGTGTGTGTGAGAGATAGAGAGGGTTAGTGTGTGTGTGTGTGTGTGTGTGTGAGAGAGAGAGGGTTAGTGTGTGTGTGAGAGAGAGAGGGTTAGTGTGTGTGAGAGAGAGAGAGAGAGAGGGTTAGTGTGTGTGTGAGAGAGAGAGAGGGTTAGTGTGTGTGTGTGAGAGAGAGAGGGTTAGTGTGTGTGTGAGAGAGAGAGAGGGTTAGTGTGTGTGTGTGTGAGAGAGGGTTAGTGTGTGTGTGTGTGTGTGTGTGAGAGAGAGAGAGAGAGAGGGTTAGTGTGTGTTTGTGTGTGTGTGTGAGAGAGGGTTAGTGTGTGTGTGTGTGTGAGGTTTAGTGTATGTGATAGAGAGAGAGAGAGGGTTAGTGTGTGTGTGTGTGTGAGAGAGGGTTAGTGTGTGTGTGTATGTGTGTGATTGTTGCAGGTAATTTTTATTTGTCAAACTAACGGCACAAGCCCGAGACAGCTGTATCATAACTTATTGATTGACCCTGAAATGTGGTTACTGAGTTTACATCAATGTGCGTCAGGGTTTCATACAGGGGGGAGGCTGGCCCTTTCCCCCCACTCCTCCCATGGAATTTTTGGAAGTTAATATGATATAGTAGATAAAATTGAATTCGATAAGTCATATGATTATGCATGTGACCAAACACTGATCAGTGTGAAGTATATGAACTTTCATATTGGCATATGCATTATGTTTCATAATACAATCAGCAGAAGGAAGGTAGGCAGGAAAGGGGGCTAAATTTCAGCTTTCATATAAGTTCAATCCATTCGTCTCATTAGTAATGCAGCAAAATAGCCTCTGATTTACCAGACAAAATCTCGACTGTCATTAGTAATCTTTACATAGCCAACAGACACATAACATATTTCCTGGAAAAAAGTTGCACACCTTGAACTCCCTCCCTCGAATAAGCCACGTGCAAGGCTGTGTTCACTAGTTCATAACTTGAGCATCAAATAGGGCGTGTACTCCATTCAGCCAATAAAGCCAAAACACCAGTTAGTATTAATATGAGACCATCGTTCACAACAAGTTACTTGAGTATATATGACTTTCTCTGCTGCATATTGTCTAACTGCTCAATGCAAATGTGTGACTTGGTCTACCTGATGCTCTCCATGCTAAAACCACATACATAGCCAGATAGTTAGCTAATGAACCACTGACTAACCTGTGTTGCTAGATAGCTATCGCTGATGCTAAAGCATATTCATCTCACTGTTGTTGAATTTGAAGACTATTAATTGGCGAGCGATGAATAAGACACTATCAGGGGTAACTCTATTGAAAATCAGGGATATTTGTTTATATATATGTTTGGATGTACGTATGTCATTTTTGTACTTTGACCCTGGCATTTTTGTGTTAGTTTGGTGGTCTAACCTGTCACAAACTTCACTAAACGGAATCCTCTGGTTTATCGATCATTACCCGTATCACCCTAGAAATTGAATTGTTTACCGCTTTGAATTCTTTTGCGGGCGCAATTAAAACTTGAAAACTTACGGGAGTTCCATTTCTATGTGATTTGTAAGTTAATATACTATTTGTCATAGTTATAAACCCTACGTAACAGTATTTGCTTGAAAATTCATTGTCCACTACTAACCACAAAGGTAAGTCTTGTGTTGGTATGTCCAGTTGTGTGAAAATATTGTGTGTTACAACTACTACTTAGCTAATGAATATCACAAAGAAATCATTTAAATAACATGTATTGTTTTTTTTCCCCCTCAATTCAAACAGTTGTGTCGAATGGTTACTATAGCACTGAAGTTCCTTTACCATATATATATATACGTAATTGAAAAACTCGACCTTATTTTTAGTAGCTTGAGTATAGATGTTAAAATCAATCTTATGAAAATAGTGAAGTTTTAGGCTCGCTTGCCATTTGTGCTCAAGGACACCACTAGTTACAATATGAACTGGAATGTTGTAAGGTTGAGACACCCAACTCACTCTCTGATTGTAATAAACTTGGTAATCATTTTTAGGATGTCTATGCCTGTGAAACCTCTCACTCACTTCTATTTAGTTTACCCAAGTTGGGTAAATTATTAACTTGCCCCCTTGAATAACTCGTTACTTCTGGCTATACCTGAAATGCAATGCTCGTGATCTTCAAGGAATTATGGTAGCATGTTGTTCCTCCTTCCCTTCTTAAGATTGGACACTATGCCAATAGAAAGGATGAAAGTCACTGCCATATAACTTGAGAACCAGGCTATTGCCAGACTACGAACCTGAGACTGAGGGTTTTGTGGTTAATACAAGGGGGTGGAGGAATGGACCACTACAGCATTAAAACCTCAATCCTCCTTTTAGATCATTTTTAGAAAAATGTCATATGTTCTATCTAGATAATTTCTTTGGTGTAAGGGAGATGAAAGTTTTTATGTTACGAGGAAAATTACAACGTGAACATCATCTTATGAAACACAAAACTCCTTCCCTTCCTCCATCCTCTTTTCATAACCTAAAAATTAATAAATAAATAAAATGAAATAAATTAGTATATATGTAAATAAAAATAATAAATATAAAAATAAATATAATAAGTAAATTAATAACAATAGATAAAATAAATTAATTAATAAAAGAAAGAATTAAAAAAAAAATTAAATAAATAAATGATAAAAGAATTAAATAATAAATAAATAATTAAAAATTGACACATAATCAATAAATAAATGAATAATAAATGAAGACAAATAAATTATAATATAATTTTTTTTAATTTATAAAATAATTCAGTTGTTCTCGACTCGGATGCTGGCAGTCTACACTGTATGCTAATCACCCATTAGGATATAATATACAATAAGTGTAACTTCCAGTTATCTTGCTCTGTATACAGAGAGTTCGACCTCAGTTGACCCCTGAATGTCAGCAAAGTTTTAAATTAACATTAAATTAGCTGATAGAATGAGAAAATTTGCTATTTATGTAACATTATAAAATAATTAACAATAATAATAAATAATAAATTAATGAAGCACCAAAGGTGCGCACCCTCAGCACTATTAAGCACTACCTAGCTATTGCAATATAATCTCCTTCCAAAAGAACAAGCAATCTATCAAAATAGTTCGACCAATGAAAATGGTACATGGAAACGCTGTCTTCATAAGAGAAGAAGCTAAACTAGCTAGAAACACTCACCGATATGCATTTTCACACGAAATTTCACTTCTTTCAGCTCCGTTAATTCCCTGAGCATAAATCAAACGAGATATTATTTGCTCACGTGATTATGACATGACGCTAGGGGGCGTTGCCCATAAAAGCTGGTACTTACCACGGAGCTGAATGCTTCGCGTTTTCTCAAAAATCAGCCCGGAATTTAAAAAAGTAAGACAATAAAAGGTCTTAAATCTTCGTCCTGAGTAAGTTCATACCTAAATCAACTGTTAATTGTCAGTAATCTCCAAAATCAGAGCGTGACAGACAGACAGACAGACAGACAGACAGACAGACAGGACGACTACTATAATCCTCTCGCGCATGCGCGCTGAGGGTTAATAATAATAATAACAACATGTATCTGCCAACCGACTTGTGATTCTGCTGTATCAAATGAATAATGTGTATTAATTAAAAAATAAAACAAAGAAATGGTAATTAAGATATTATGAATACTAGAAATAAAAAAACAAACAAAAAAAACGTAAATCATAAATAAACAAATGAGTTAATGAGAAGTAAATAATAAATTAATAATGAATAAAAATAAAAATAAAAGAATACATGATAAAAAATTATTGAATAAATACAAAATAAAATACAAATATGTAATAATTCAATATTGAAAATTTAAAATAACTATAAATAAATAAATAATGAATACAGTAAAGAATATATCAAATAATATATGAACAAATAATGAACAATGTAATTTATAAATAGATAATTAACAATAAATAAATAATGATGTGCTTGAGCCCAAATGGTGAGTGAGCCTAATGTTACACTATTGTTGATTTTAACTTCTAACTATCAAGACACTAAAAAAAGATCGAGTTTATCCATTACGTATACATGGTTAAGGGGTTTCAATACCATAGTAAACACTCCCTGCAACTGTTTGAATTGAAAAATAAATCAAGTCAATTTTTTCTTTGATAGTAGCTCTAACACGCAATACTTTCACACACCTGGACCTACCCACACATGACTTACCTTTGTGGTTAGTCTAGTGGACAATGCATTTTCAAGTAAATACTGTTGTGTAGGGCCTATAACTACGACAAATAGTGCAATAACTTACCATTGCCACTAACTCAAATAGAAATGAACTCCGGTAAGTTTTTGAGGTTTAACTGCACTAGTCTCACGTAGCCAGACCCTTTACCTACTCTGGGAATAGGTCTGGTGTCATTAGTACATAGTACCAGTTCAATATCCTCCAGATCTTAGGGGGAAGTTGCAGTTCCGGTCGTGTTTGTCAATAATTTAGGGTTACCGCAGCCACTCAATCAGCTCTTTTTCGCAGTCCTAAGACTTCCGCGTACTAGAGGAATGGGGCAGTGGAACTTGCTTCAAATAAGGTGCCAAACACTAGGATTCATGAAAGGGCTGCAGGACGAGTATTGTTAGGGCTTGTTTTGATATTGATTTTGTGGCAGTAATAATGCCACTGTTATAAGCTAGGAGAATAAGCTAGTATGTTGTACCTTATAGCTACCAATAGTACCATGAGGCAGTTATGGCACACCTTGTATCCACATTCTCTCACAGTGCAAGATATATTTTGTACAAGCATTTAGCTTGGCATTGAAGTTTCTCGTGTATGGTATTTTTAGGTTTACATAAGGGTTTAGCCACGGAGCATCCAGTGAAGGACGAATTACATTCCTTTTGAACTTGACTATAGTAGTGATAGCTTCATCTGAATGACCAATGTTTGTGATAAAATGCATAGCAATAGTTGAAAAAGCTGTGTAAAGACAGCTAATATGTTTTTTGGTAGTTGTTTCTGTTGTTATTCTTTAGCTAAGCAGCAGCTGTAATACTCTACACTTTCACACACACACTTGTTGACTAGATATACTAACACTTAGTTTCATGACTTGACTATTGGACAATGGAATTTCCAATAAGAACAATACTGTTGCATAGGGTTATGACTATGACAAACAGCGCATCAGCCAAGATAACTTACCACCACAGCTAATTCTAATAGAAAATAAACTCTAACTTTGTAAGACATCACTGCATCTGCAAAAAAATCAGATATGTCAGACACAACCTAATTCAAATGGTAAACAATTGATGATACAGGTAAAGATCAATAATGTAAATGTGAAAGTAGAGAATACTTAAAAATTATCAATTTCATGAACTAAACGTAACTAGGATGAACTGATCAATGTAAACAAAAAGATCGACGACTGACATCTACATCTAACACAAAACACGCTATACTTCCTGCTCTAACACAGGTACCAAACACACATACAAACACATACAGTCCATTAACACTTTAGCTACAGCTGTGCACCACACTACACACAATGATAATGTCTCTTCAAATCTTGCTCTTTCTTGAGTCCGACTCATGTGGGCTATCTCTGCCCACAATACGTACGTCAACACATAATACAAACAAATATCCCCAATTCTCAATTTGACACCCACCACTGTATAGTGTCTCACATGTATCATCAGTCTGTACCTCGTGCATGTGTATAGTGTCTCACATGTATAGTGTCTCACATGTATCATCAGTCTGTACCTCGTGCGTGTGTATAGTGTCTCACATGTATAGTGTCTCACATGTATAATGTCTCACATGTATTATCAGTCTGTACCTCGTGCGTGTGTATAGGGTCTCACATGTATAGTGTCTCACATGTATCATCAGTCTGTGCCTCGTGCGTGTGTATAGTGTCTCACATGTATAGTGTCTCACATGTATCATCAGTCTGTACCTCGTACTTGTGTATAGTGTCTCACATGTATAGTGTCTCACATGTATCATCAGTCTGTACCTCGTGCGTGTGTATAGTGTCTCACATGTATCATCAGTCTGTACCTCGTGCGTGTGTATAGTGTCTCACATGTATCATCAGTCTGTACCTCGTGCGTGTTGTGTGTGTGTCCCCTTCACTCTCAGTTTCTTTTATAATTAAAACTTTATTCCAGAGGTCCTGTTACCCTGGGGTGCATCACAATTGCCTACCGAGTAGACTCTAGTGGTGGTGACTGTCGACAGAGTGTGTGAGGATAACCTCCATACAATTTCCATATGCATTCATCACTTTGTACTACTGTAATTGGTGGCAGTAAGACCGCGCCCCACAGCATAATTACGCTGTAAAGAGGGAAGACATTTCAGTTCATTGTAGCATCTAGAGTCTCAACTTTAAAGTCTATTTTATCAAATTCTCAGATAACTTGAAATGAGCCTGGCATAGTGGCTGAATTTGCCACAAAATAGTATATCCAATGGGGGATACAAGAACCTTGACCATTCAGGATAACAATATGCTTGTATGTGTGTGTGTGTGTGTGTTAAGTACCTTATCCTCTACATCAAACAATTCTGCATGTCGCCCATTATTTCAGGTACACTTGTGTAGCTTCAGCATTGTTTTTAATGATTGTTTTGAAATGAGTCATAGTCGCAGTGATCAAATTATTAGTTTTGATAAATGTCATGAATAATGCAATTGTTGGTTTATTGACAAGATGGACTTACCACTAATAAGTGCTAAGTCAACAGAAAGGACAGTCAAACCAGAGGAGTACGAAGCCAAATGGAATTAATAGACATACCTCTTTTTGTTAAATTATTGGTGCGGCCATGACCACACAACCATACCCATTCTGACGCCCCAGCAGACATAGTCATGAAGGAGGTAATGAGAGGAAGCCTACATGTCTCTCTCTCGATGGGCTGACCACAAAGGCAGAGAGTAGTTGTATACAGGTAGTGTGCATGCAGGTAGGAGTGAGTCAAGATTATATACTCAGCCAGGTGGACAGGCCACACGTGTATCTGCCTGGTGGTAATAACATAGTGAGTCAAGAGTATATACTCAGCCAGGTGGACAGGCCACACGTGTATCTGCCTGGTGGTAATAACATAGTGAGTAAGAGTATATACTCAGCCAGGTGGACAGGCCACACGTGTATCTGCCTGGTGGTAATAACATAGTGAGTCAAGAGTATA
>WLWI01005277.1_pt1 | contig 10804 bp, 6 predicted proteins | sample 6701501 | NCBI WGS metagenome assembly WLWI01 (sample SAMN12718690, study PRJNA515312) | sponge metagenome | isolation source: marine sponge | host: Mycale hentscheli | place: New Zealand: South Island, Marlborough, Capsize Point | collected 2014-11-01
AAATGGTACAGGATAATAATAATTTTCAACAGTTAGTACATCAAGCGCCACTGAAGATTATACCAAGAAACAAATTGCATTGGTCAAGCCATAAACCATGCCCACAATAAGGTGTGACTTTAAAAAATGTTTTTTTTACTTATTAAAGCTTTATATATGAAAGTGTAATCCAATGATAACAAGTAATATTGTTTATAATCTCTTCATAAAATATCTATATTATTTTTATATTTTTTGAATAAAATTTTATAGCTAACACTGTAACAAAACACAACATCATCAGTCTCCTGGCAATGAAGGAGAAATGGCCATCTATCAAGAGAGTTGAAAAATAATTTGGGTAGCGACACTGCTCCAGGTTGCACACTTTATCGATTTATATATCACAATAGACTGTGCCAGAGTGGTTCATAGTTCCTGCAAACTGTAATTAGTCTTAAAGATAGTCCTATTAGATTTAACTAGTTGTTGTTATTTAATAGTCAAGAGGTATCACTTTCCCCTGGTCTGTAAACACACTGTAATTACAATTATTGTAAGTAGATTACCATAATATGGCAGCTAACTAGTATGTCCCCATACTACAAAAACTTAGCCCTCTTCCACAATTTGATTTTAGGTGTCATTTTGAAGGTCTTTTTCTATGCAATAGTTGAAGGTGAACAAATACTCCATGACACTATGAGAGAAGGCTTTTGAGTCCTTTGCAAAAAAAATGTTGTTGTTGTTTTTTCACTGGACCAGTGGTGAAATAACCACACCTTTAGAACAAACTTGCACATAACAGAATCACACACAAACCTACATGTTCACTCAGTTGCACACATTTTCATTCAATTTACTAATTTGCAACATACACTAAGTGCTGAGTCCAACAACTCCTCTAAGGCCTAACATGAGGCTGGGATCCTAATGAGCCTGCCAGAACTCTGGTGGCACCTTCCTTCTACTCGTCTCTTGTCAACCCCCAGTTAACCTACCACAGGACCTACTGTTTTAAGTTCAACAAAAAAATTTACCATAATGTTGTGCTAGGTAATTATACTAATAACTTGAGTTCATTTTAATATTAAATCAGACATATTGTGGGATTTCCCCCTCATTTTTCACTATTTAATTATTGGTACATGTTTGCAAATTACCTGAACTTTTCTTTGGCCAAATCCATTCATAGTATTGGATATCTGAATTTTGTTGTGCACTTATTACGTGAATGTTTTCCCCTTCTGCTAAATGCATTTTTGTAATATTTATTGTCATAAACCTTGTAGTATTGGAAACTTCTGTAATATTGATTCTTGCAAATAGATCGTTGTTACATGGAAGCATTAAGTCGATGTTGTGATGTTCATTTGGTGACTCAAGCTCCAGAGGTCTTCTATTATCGATAACTTGACTGAAATTATTATTACTTATAACAGCTGAGATGAAACATGCAGGAAATACTTCCCATTCAAAAGTTAAAATTGATGAGTTTAATAATACATGAAGTCCCGAAATTCTGAAATTTTCTCGAGTAGTTGAGCATTCTGTATATAAAGTTTAACAATTGTGAGCTTACACCTTATGTTGAGACAATTAAATTTATTCATGAAATTTTGAATTCTAAGAAACTCTTACAAAAAACAAGGATAGAGTAACAAAATAAAATAGTGCACTCTTACCTCCATTTGTTATAGTTATCATCACTCGGTTGCACCATACATTAACTAACGTAACATTTTCAAATAATGTAAACTTTAATTGAGAGTGTACATGTGAAGAATCAATAGATAAAAGACGAGTTGACACTATCATATTGTTATCACTCAACAGAAGATCTGTGGTATTGATATTGTTATCTATTCCACCTATATAGTCTCTCATAGTAACATCATTCCAGTTCCAAATAAGTTGCGCTGTTCCTCTTTCTGTGCAAGACAAAGTGTAATTTTCACCAGGACATACTTCTAACGTAGGAAGTGGTGGATTTACTGTAGTTTCTAAAAGATGATGATAAAGGATGATAAAAATAAAGCAGGACAACACAACACTAAAGATGTTCATCTATTTCATTTAATCTGGACCATACCTAACTTTTTATTTATGGTAGCTTGAAGAGAGGAAAGCATTCATAAGCACAAAAGATAATATTCAATCAGTGCAACAGCCTACCCTACTTCCAACATTTAGAAGATTGCTGAATTTTGCAGGATTTTTTTTAAGAGCTATATACTTGTCACTGATTGTACAGCAATTATTATGCCCTTATCATAATATTTTCATCAGACATAATATCATCAGCATTGTAGTAATCTAGTTACTCTCTTACCAAATTGAGCGCGTGTACCACCCAAGATCCGAAGAAGAAACACTACACAAATAGTATATCTTTCCATGGCGTCACTTGTATCTAGTCACTTGTATCTAATCCGAGCGGTAGAACTCTACACGTAATCCTTTACTTCCAGTTTTAACTGAAGTGAATATTAAATTGATAAGAATGGAATTCACAATGTTGTAGAAGAACAATGCAGTATCAAAACAAGTGAATCCAATTTGTAGAAAGGGGAGGAGCAAGTCTTGCATAGCGAGACATTTTATCAAACCTCTATTCTTGGGTAAAGGGTCTCTGGTTGCCAGACTAGAGAGGAGCGTTGGAGCGCCTAATATACTAAATTGAAGAAGAAACTAAGTCAATTTGAGGAAGGGCCATAGTTGGCATAAAGTAGGACCTTACTTGTACCCCTGAACTAAGGCCCTACTTTTTACAGTAGCTATACATCTACTTTGTAAAGTGAAGGCCTAAGGAGCTTACTTTAGGAACTGATTTCTAGTATTAATACTTTGATCAGTTTGTAATTAAGTACTATTTTGTGTGTGGATGACATAATATTGGTATATTTACTGCATGCAGCTATTGTGTTATTATTGTAATAAAATAGCTCAGAGAGAGTTTGATGAAATGGCTACCCCAGGCCATTCTTGTAGCATCAGTGATGTAACACAAGTATTAAGTACTATTGCTAGTGTACTATAATCCTAGGTCCCTACTGCCACTTAATTTTAGGAATTTCATATAAGGAATCTGCAGGGTCAGTCTTTAATTTCCAATATTTCTAGAGGCAACTACATGTAACAATGGTATCCAGAAAAGCTGGTGTATAATTCTCTTCAATTTCAAACATATGTTTTTTCAATTGTATTTAAATGTTGATGAAATGAAAGGGCTAGATTTTTAGGCAATGCAGTAACGATATCAGCATATCTCTTCCAAGAAGGGGGTGGTGGATGAAAACTAGAAATTGCCTTTAATCGTTGTCTTCGTGATTGTCAAGAAAGCTGGAACAGGTGCTCTATGTCTATTGAAGGCTGCATGTCACCCTAACAGGTGTTTTATGAAGGTTGGAGACATTTCAACCATTAAGTACGACAACTGATTATGATAAATCTCTTTGTATTTCAAATGTTTGGTAAACATTTGAGTGGTATGTAGACTGTACTTTTTTCACTACCATATCACCTTTTTCTTGTTTAAAATCAATCTATATTAATTTATGAACTTATAATTAGCTACAGCTATTATCAGCACAATTAACTTTTCGATTGTTAATTAACTAGCAAGAACCATCCTTAGAGTGACGTTTGATAAACAAACTTTTGCAAATAAAGAATGCAGTAGAATAGGGCTTTTTTTCTTCATTGTTATCATGTTCTACCCTTAGCTAGTTAAAGTTACATCACTTTCCCTTTCCTGCTCTTATTCTGAGAATACTCTTTACTATTCTTATTCTATCCTTTCCTTTATTCATCTCTTTCCTTTTTAGTCTTCCTTTGTTTATCTCTCTTGCATCTAAGTCTCTCTGGCCTTCTATCGTGTGGCATTATGGTTGTTTGCAAAACTTTTGCATTGTCTTTCGATACTTTCACTATCCTTTGAAATTTTGCCACCACTAAATAGTTTCTTTTCATTTGTAAATTACTATGTAATTGTGTAATTTCAATTGGGCCACAGTTAAATGAAACAACATAAGAGAAATGCAAAAAACTTAATAAATAAGACTGTGCAGTAAAAGTATAGTTCTAATTAAATAAAAAAATTGGTTAAATAACAATAACAGTAACTACTTGTAATATATTTTTTAACAAAATGGTTAATAAAAAATGTGACCATTAAAATGGAAAAATTTTCTGTAACTAGTACTATAATACAGAAATATAAATGAAAAGGTTAATACTTATTTGCATCATTCATGTTGTCGGGCCCTCTGCATCTTGGCTAGGTCCACCCAACAATGCTAAACCAATTTCCTTATCAGTTTATAAATCCAAATAAAAATAAAGGAGAGAGAGTGTCAAAGTGTCTCAATCAGTGTCTATAACTGTCCCTGGTCAGCCCTATTGTAGACTGCCAATGGGATCACAAGAAAGAAAATAGAATGAAAAAATGACCAATCACAAAGAGGATAATGAAGTATTAAACTAACTAGTCAAATGAGAGAGCAAACATTCACACAAATTGTAACAAGTAACCTAGGCAATAAAAAAATCATACATAAAATTCAGCTGCTACTACAACTGCTGAAACTAACACTCAAACAACATACAAACATACATACAGAATAAATGTCTGACAATAAGTTAATACTGTTGTGGGGTGTGGTCCTCATAAGTGTACATTAGTGAGTTTACTCAATTATAGTATTTTTCTCTGCTGAATTCCGTATGCTGAATTGGCTACAGTAGATAATACTTCTTTGTCTAAACTGACTTGCTCATATAATGGAACATCTTGATGTATATGATCATTTGCCTTCACCTTCTCGTCATTTTTGTTGTAGTTGCTATAATGTGTATAAAAGCTATTGACTTCAAATGTTGATTCAATAATATTATTATTAGATATCAATAACAATAATTAATTTTATGTAGTAAACATTCATAAAACTAGAACAATAAGAGTGCTAACCCTCAACATTAGTTAAAAATGCATTAATTTGCAAAACAAACAACAACTCACTATTGACGAATGAACAAGTTCTTAATTTTTCAACTTATGACAGTATTAGTTTCATTCTATTTATGAATATAAACTTAACTTGTCTAGCTAGGGCATTTTAAATAGGCCTGCTATTTCCCTTATACACACCTGGGACTGATCCATACTTTTAAAGCTGTTTACGAGCTTGATAATCAGCAATATTTTTTTACGACTTTCTGAGGACTTCATGGCATTTTTTGGCTTTAGTATTAACCTTTTCTTGGTAGAAAAAAAATAGCCACAAGAACATTTGGACTTTCTGACATGCACGCTACACAAACACTTATGACACATTTTTTTGAGAGCAGGCAATGCTTATAGTTGGTGAAATAAGAGCACCTCCATCAGCACAAACTTCCCAACACCGGAAAAAAGAAGTTGAGCACTGCAACAAATCTGAACTGGGCTTGGTAAAATTTGTACACTAATTTGAGCACGTGTGATTCTAAATGTTAGCTAAACGATTGAATGAGTGTGGTCGTATAGCAGCACTCGCAGTAGTCTGCCTTTTCTCTCGTTTTCTCAAAAACTAAGCCGAAATTCAAAATATATATTATAGATAAAACACAAAAATTGATATAATAATATTTTACATTTGATGTAAAATTCTTACTTCGTGTAATCTTTATCTGCAAGGTATACATAGCGACATAAAAGTTTTTATAAAAATAATATAAAGCTGTAACTTACCTTTTGTTTTCATTTTATATTTTATTATAATAAAAACAACTGTAAGAGCAGCAATCAATATAAATAATTGTCCAATGAAAACTGTGCTTATTACAATGATAGTATTATTAATGCCATGTCCTGGAGTAGAGTTAGTCAGTAATCCTGTAAATAGAAAACAACATTAAAATATGCAATACTTTTATGATTTTAGCTAATCACATACCAGTCTGAGTAGTTGCATTGTCTTCACGATTTGTAGGAGTACTCGCCAGTGAAGTATCTGTTGGGTCTATACATTATATTATTTGGCATATTGCAGTCTAATAATGAAGCAACAATAGTGAGAACCCAGCACTGCTACACAATACCTAGCTATTACAAAATTATTTATTTAAATTCTGTCTTCTTTTTACTTTGTAATATGAAATCACCAGAGTTCAGCACATTTTTAAGTTTTGTTTAAGAGTTTTTGAATAATATCTGATGTATTAAAGCCCCCCTTGAATCTAAGAAGTTACTTTTGCTCCTTTTAGATTGAATTTCTGTATGTAACCAAAAAAATTGTATTAAATTAAGCTGGGTGGAGAATATTCTTCACACCTATAGTTAGAATAATTATATACATATATATATATATAATATATATATTTATATATATTAAATATATATAATATAATGTGACCGTCTACAGGAAAACCGTGCACAACGTGGTACCCTTCAAAAATTTTTTTTGGCACTTACAGAGTTGTCGGCGTCCAGATATTGAGCTCTCCAAGTTTTATCGTCGTAGCTTAAGTCGTTCCCCCACTATAATAGACCTAACCGTTCCCTTCCGTAGGCTTGAAACAATACATTTTTAAGAAATCGATCGATCTTTTCTCGATATTTACCCACGCAGCGTTGTGCCCGGTTTTACTGTAGACGGTCACATATATATCCAGGGGTGGATTTAGGGAAGGCTGGACTGGTTTCATGTATGAGCTCCCCTTTTTCAGATTGAGCCCTCATTTTTAGCTACTTATTGTTCATCGTTGTTTTTCCTTGTACTGTAATAATATATTTGTGATCCAAGATGAAAGTGGAAAAAAGCTTATTAAGTGTGGCTGTATTACAAGTTGCTAGCAAAATAATAGCTATATAAATCTGAATTAACTGACTATTGGCATTTGTTATTGAACAGGTAGACAAACAAACTTACCAACATTCTGTCAGAGTACCCTTCTGTGACAACAGGTCACACCACCTATACTTTTTCCACACTCAGCACCTTAGGCTCATCATGATAATGTACCAGCCCCAGATGGGAAACTGCCTCCATTCAAAAGTTATTCAAGTTTTTTTCTGGCCAACTATACTTGGACAGACTATAGCATATGCTACCATGATTGGTGTAATTATTAGCATAATCAGGTAGCTAGTTTTTGGAAAGAAATTATAATTTGCTTTTATTGTACTATAACAATATCAATTTGATGTAGTCATCCAAGTGCTGTGTCCAACAACCCCTCTGAGGCCTAATAACCTGAGGCTGGGACCCAAATCAGCCAGCCAGAACTCTGGTTGCACCTTCCTTCAACTCATCTCTGGTCATCCCACCAGTTAACCTACCACAGGACCTAATCTTGTAAGTTCAAAGACATTTACCATGATGTTGTGTTTGTTAATATACTACATATCTTGAGTTCATTTTAATACTAAAATCATACATAATATTGTGGAATTTTCCTCTAACTCTTCACTATCTCATTATTGGTACATGTTTGCAAATTACCTGAACTTTTCTTTGGCCAAATCCATTCATAGTATTGAGTATCTGAATTTTGTTGTGCACTGATTACATGAATGTTTTTCCCTTCTGCTGAATGCAGTTTTGCAATATTTATTGTCATAAACCTTGTAGTATTGGAAACTTCTGTAATATTGATTATTGTAAATAGATCATTGTTACATGGAAGCATTAAGTCGATGTTGTGATGTTCATTTGGTGACTCAAGCTCCAGAGGTCTTCCATTATCGATATCTCGACTGAAATTATTATTACTTATAACAGCTGAGATGAAACATGCAGGAAATACTTCCCATTCAAAAGTTAAAATTGATGAGTTTAATAATACATGAAGTCCCAAAATTCTGAAATTTTCTCCAATAGTTGAGCATTCTGTATATAAAGTTAAACAATTGTGAGCTTACACCTTATGTTGAGACAGTTAAATTTGTTAATGAAATTGAGAATTCTAAGAAACTCTTACAAAAAAACAAGGATAGAGTAACAAAATAAAAAAAAAAAAAAAAAAAAATTCAATCAGTGCAACAGCCTACCCTACTTCCAACATTTAGAAGATTGCTGAATTACGTAGGGTTTTTTTTATACGAAGTGGCTAGAGAGCCAGCAACCGGCTCTGGTTAATTGCGCTAAAAGACCCGGCAGCCGGCTCAGGAATGGTTCGTAGCCGGCAACTGGCTCTGGTTAAATTCTCTAAGAGAGCCTGCAACCGGCTCAGGAAGGGATCATTAAAAGAGCCGTCAGTTAAATGCGCTAATTGAGCATACCGACCTTAGAACCGGAAGCGTAATGGCCGACGAAGCTCCCAGACAGCTGCAGTCGTCCAGACTTTCTTTCTGCATCAGAGAGAAGTTTTATTCCTTCACGGATTTGGAGGTCAAAGTGAAGAGTTTAGAAGCTGCCAATGCAACAAAGTTTTGGATACGGGACTCTAGGACTATTGCGAGTGCCAAGAAAAGGACCAACAGACCACTGTTAGATTGCCTGAAATGCTATCAAGTGTCTTTTTGATGCATACATGCTGGCAGAAAGTTTAAGGCTAGAATAGAAGGAAAGCGGGCTACTGCGTAAGTATATGTACCCTAGTGGTTGTCTGGCTCCAACTAATTTCATCTAAATATGTCTTATTGTCTTATTTGTGGAGGAAGCTGGTCTCGCTGGCCAGACCCTTTACCTAATCGCTAGGGGGAGAGGAAGAATCTGTTCATACACACACATACACGCATATGCACACACACACAATATACATTCATATATCTCTGTACACACAACATGCATGCATATACCGTATAGCGGATATGATTCACAGGTATGAACTTTTGCATTTTTCGAGGATTTGCTATCATTCTTGTAACTTTTTCCTACCAAATTTCTGGCTCAATGGTCACTTGAAGGAGTGTATTGAAGCATTCGCAAAATTTAACCCACGAAAACTCTTCCAAGCTCCAATCCACGAAAGTATAATAAAACTCTTATATACGATACACTCACAAACAATATCAACACACATGCATATACACACATCACAAACCACACATATAGCACAACGCATACTAATACAATGCAATGTGCAAATGGATACACATGCACACACTTTAAATTATGGCTCCAATGTCTCAGGGAATTTACTCTACTAGTGATATATACGTATGTATAAGTAATACCACGGGTAGGAGTGAAATTTGTCTCAAAAATTTCACGACTAACCGTGCTATTAAATATTAATACCATAGCTTTGATACGAAATTGGTGTTGGTGTTGAAGGAAAGGGTTGAATGATAATAACTTTACTCAGCTACGGAGATTTGCAATATTTCGCGTTGCCAAGTGGTATTTCATGTCGTTAGGTGATATTTCACGCTGTCAATTAAGTTTGCTAGTCCCTGCGAAATACGCTACAGATATCATTTTGACGCAATGCAGAATCAGCTGTGATATCAATATTATTATATATATACAGTATAGCAAGAATTATTGACGAGATTTGTATTTGTGTTATGCCACCAGTTAGGTTTTCAACGATATTTAATACTGTGTCTGTTGCAAGACTCAATAACCACATCCAATATTTTGTTGAGAGTTTTTTTATAAACTGAACCAGTCAAGTTGTAAAATTCAGTAACTGCCTCGTGGACACTGGCTTCCCTATTATACAATTATGATGGAATAAAATTATCATAAACCAACCTAATTACATGTTTAATAATGTATAAATTTATGTAGAAGTTTTCGTAAAGATTGTGAGGCTGGACTTACTGTATGTGCATCCGAAAATGGCACGGCTCTGATTGTTACAAAGTTTGAAAACACTCACAATCACGAAGTCAGTCAGGTAAGATTTATGTTATTTTCAAACTATATCTGATAGTTGATCATTGTTGTTCATACACGAATTATTCAAGCAACTTCCACAACAAAGGAAGCTCACTCCTCATGAACAAGAACATGCTAAATTTGGTTAAAAAAATGGAAAATTAACCTTGCTAAATGCTATATGCTATAGCGAAATTTCGACATTGGCTCCCCCCCCCCCAGAATTTTTTTTCTAGATATGGCCCTGGCAATCATTGAAGTGTTAAAAAAATGAAATGTAAAGAATAGTATTTGACAAAAATCTAGGCAATATTTCTAAAGTAGTTAGCTAGCATTTATTGTTCACTGAGCCACTGTAAATTATTGCATGTCTGAGACCAGTTAATGAAAGGACAATTAGTAAAATTTTAACTGAGTAATTAAATATTTAATTAATTAAGATTGAATATATTAAAATTTAGAACATTTGTGACCGTCTACAGGAAAATCGAGCACAACGTGGCCCTCTGAAAATAAATTTTTCTTCGTTAGGTAGAGATTGAGCTCTCCAAGTTTTAGATCGATAGCTAGAACCCTCGCTGTTATACGCAACCAAACCTTTCCACTCAGCAGGCTATTTTAATACATTTTTAAGACTAAATTGATCTTTTTCCGGCAATAACACGCGCTGCGTTGTGCCCAGTTTTCCCGTAGACGGTCACGTTTGTAGACATACATACATACATACATAACTAGTGGTGTGCTTGAGCACAAATGGCGAGCGAGCCTAAAGACTATACTATTGATTTGACTTCTAACACTGAAGCTACTGAAAATAAGGTCCAGTTTTTTAATTTAGCATACAGGGTAAAGGGATTTCAGTGCCATAGTAACAACTTTCTGCAACTGTTTGAATTGAAGGAAAAAAAAACAACAACAAAACAATACACGTTATTTAAAAGTTTTCTTTGTGATATTCTTTAGCTAAGTAGTGGTTGTAACACACAATGCTTTGACACAGCTGGACATGCACCTAC
>WLWI01005278.1_pt1 | contig 10803 bp, 3 predicted proteins | sample 6701501 | NCBI WGS metagenome assembly WLWI01 (sample SAMN12718690, study PRJNA515312) | sponge metagenome | isolation source: marine sponge | host: Mycale hentscheli | place: New Zealand: South Island, Marlborough, Capsize Point | collected 2014-11-01
TCTTGTTAGATCTTGTAAGGTTCTTGCATTGTTAGATCTTGTAAGGTTCTTGCATTGTTAGATCTTGTAAGGTTCTTGCATTGTTAGATCTTGTAAGGTTCTTGCAGGAGTCTTATTAGATCTTGTATGGTTCTTGCATTATTCTTACTAGATCTTGTAAGTTTCTAGCACGAGTCTTATTAAATCTTGAAAGGTTCTTGCACGAGTCTTGTTAGATCTTGTAAGGTTCTTGCGGGAGTCTTGTCAGGTCTTATACGGTTCTTGCAGGAGTCTTGTTAGATCTTGTAAGGTTCTTGCATGAGTGTAAGGTTCTTGCAGGAATCTTATTAGATCTTGTAAGATTCTTGCGGGAGTCTTGTTAGATCTTGTAAGGTTCTTGCACGAGTCTTGTTAGATATTGTAAGGTTCTTGCATTGTTAGATCTTGTAAGATTCTTGCAGGAGTCTTATTAGATCTTGTAAGGTTCTTGCATTATTCTTACTAGATCTTGTAAGTTTCTAGCACGAGTCTTATTAGATCTTGAAAGGTTATTGCACGAGTCTTGTTAGATCTTGAAAGGTTCTTGCAGGAGTCTTGTTAGATCTTGCAAGGTTCTTGCAGGAGTCTTATTAGATTTTGCACGAGTCTTAATAGATCTTGCAAGGTTCTTGCACGAGTCTTGTTAGATCTTGCAAGGTTCTTGCAGGAGTCTTATTAGATCTTGCACGAGTCTTATTAGATCTTGAAAGGTTCTTGCACGAGTTTATTAGATCTTGAAAGGTTCCTGCAAGGTTCTTGCATGAGTCTTGTTAGATCTTGTAAGGTTCTTGCATTGTTAGATCTTGTAAGGTTCTTGCATTGTTAGGACTTGTAAGGTTCTTGCAGGAGTCTTATTAGATCTTGTAAAGTTCTTTCAAGAGTCTTGTTAGATCTTGTAAGGTTCTTGCACGAGTCTTGTTAGATATTGTAAGGTTCTTGCATTGTTAGATCTTGTAAGGTTCTTGCATTATTCTTACTAGATCTTGTAAGTTTCTAGCACGAGTCTTATTAGATCTTGAAAGGTTCTTGCACGAGTCTTGTTAGATCTTGTAAGGTTCTTGCAGGAGTCTTATTAGATCTTGAGGTTCTTGCAGGAGTCTTGTTAGATCTTGTAAGGTTCTTGCAGGAGTCTTATTAGATCTTGTAAGGTTCTTGCAGGAGTCTTGTTTGATCTTGTAAGGTTCTTGCCGGAGTCTTATTAGATCTTGCAAGGTTCTTGCACGAGTATTGTTAAATCTTGCAAGATTCTTGCATGAATCTTATCAGATTTCGTAAGGTTCTGGCAAGAATCTTTAATAATCTTGCAAAAAAACTTGTAAGGTTTTTGCATGAATCTTAGTAGTATTTCTTGCAAGATTCTTGTCCCATTAATGGGCATGAATCTTATAAGATTCTTGTACATGAATCTTGCACTGTTCTTATCAAGATTCTTGGCAAGATCTTGAGAAGAATTTTTGATAGGGATAGCTTATGAACTTACCACAACCACTAATTCGAATAGAAATGGAACTCCGTTAAGTTTTTGAGTATTAACTAAGAATTACGAGCGGTAAACAATTCAGTTTTTAGGACGGTACGGGTAATGATTGCTAAACCGGAGGATTCCATGTAGTGAAGTTTGGGACGGGTCCAACAAAATCTATTATTTTAGCTTCTTAGGCTTCCTCCCAGTTTCTTTATTTCTCTATAATTGCTTGGGTTTTCAAGTCTCGAAAAGTTGTGGCAAGTGGTTACTATTACATTAAAAAGTGTTCCCAATACGCAATTCAAAAACTTGGCCGTGCTCAGCAGTTTCGTGTTTTTGTCAGGAGCTGCTTGTAATTTAGATAGTTAGAATTGTTTTAAATAACGTTTTTGAATCACTTGTACTCAGTGGCTTGTCCTCCATTTGTGCTGAAGCACATCACTAGTATGAATATCTATTATAAGCAGCAAGGCAGTACCAATGGCTACTGACTGGCTATGAATATGCTTATGTGATGCAGTGTTGCAATAGCTTCAATAACTTCATCAAATACATTATATTTAGCTGGTAGAAAAATTGAGCATTACTAACTATAGCAAAGCTTTGTATTGAGTATATAGCAATGCATTACACCAACGAGTTTATCTACATATTTTATTTCATTTACCTCTCGGAAATGCTCAGTTGAGTAGTGTCTCATGAAGTATCAAGCTAGTTGAAGTGTGCAGTGATCAATGTCAAGCTCATGATGACCAAAGCTAATAATGACTTGAAACCATGAATCTCATCAAACTGATATTCTCTCTTCTTACTCAACGCAGTCTTTATTTGCTAGAAGTAAGTGAGACTACTATGAATATCATTTATTTGCTAGAAGTAAGTGAGACTACTATGAATATCATTTATTTGCTAGAAGTAAGTGAGACTACTATGAATATCATTTATTTGCTAGAAGTAAGCGAGACTACTATGAATATCATTTATTTGCTAGAAGTAAGTGAGACTACTATGAATATCATTTATTTGAAGGGAGATATATGCAACCTCCTGAAGCCACACCCTAACTTTGCATGTGCTTTTGCCCATGAAGTTTGGGTCTATGTAAATTTCTGATCAAAGACATTAGTGTCATTCATAAATAAACTGGTGATGTGCTTGAGCACAAATGGCGAGCGAGCCTAAAACTACACTATTGTTAAACGATTAATTTCAACTTCAACACTCAAGCTACTAAAAAAAGTCAAGTTTAAATTACGTGTATACGATAAAGGGGTTTCAATGCCATAGTAACCACTTCCTGCAACAGTTAGAATTGAAAAAAAATAGCAACACAAACAAGTAGCATTATTTACACATTTTTTTGGTGATATTCATTAGCTAAGTAAAGGCACAATACTTTCACACAACTGAATATACCTACACAAGGCTTAACTTCGTAGTTACTCTAGTGGACTAAGAATTTTCAAGCAAATACTGTTTAGTAGGGCTTATAACTGTGACAAATAGCTTATTAACTTACCACCACCACTAATTCTAATAGAAATGGAACTCCTTTAAGTTTTTGAGTATTTACTAAGAATTCAGAGCGGTAAACAATTCAATTTTTAGGACGGTACGGGTAATGATCGCTAAACCAGAGGATTTCATTTAGTGAAGTTTGGGACGGGTCCAACAAAATCTATTATTATAGCTTCTTAGGCTTCCTCCCAGTTTCTTTTATTAGCAAGAAAATCTAATTAATGGTTAGACTCTTAAATGTGCATTGATTTCTCTATAATTGCTTGGGTTTTCAAGTCTCGAAAAGTTGTGGCAAGTGGTTACTATTACATTAAAAAGTGTTCCCAATACGCAATTCAAAAACTTGGCCGTGCCTAGCCCTTAGCCCTGCTCAGCAGTTTCGTGTTTTTTGTCTGGAGCTGCTTGTAATTTAGATAGTTAAAATTGTTTTAAATAATGTTTAGAATCACTTGTATTCAGTGGCTTGTCCTCCATTTGTGCTGAAGCACATCACTAGTATGTATATCCTATTATAAGCAGCAAGGCAGTACCAATGGCTACTGACTGGCTATGAATATGCTTATGTGATGCAGTGTTGCAATAGCTTCAATAACTTCATCAAAGAATTATTATATTTTGCTGGTAGAAAAAGTGAGCATTAACTAACTATAGCTAAGCTTTTTATTGAGTATATAGCAATGCATTACACCAACGAGTTTATCTACATATTTAATTACACTTACCTCTTGGATGTATCACTATGAGAGCCACACCCACACTTGCAGTGATTGTCAGCAATGTGCTAGTACTTCAGAATAGTTCTTGATACTTGATAGATAACAGTTGCTTGCTATTCTAGACAATAAGAAATGGAATTAGATGTTTCACAAATTCAGCTTCCAGATCATGCCAACCACCATCATTGAAAAAGTAATAATATAAATGCCATGAAGAAATTGTGAATCAAACCTAAGAGCTAACCTTCACGCAAACAAGTTATGAAAACATTCCACTCAAAAGTCACGCCTAATGCATTTTCACTTACTGTTGTAACCTAGCTCTAGTTTACTTGGAAAACTCACCTGAAGAACTAACTCTGCCCCACCCCTTTTTCAAGACTGCTCCAGTAAACACATAGCACATGATGTTAGTTAATGAAGCTATGCTTTTTTTTTCTCCCACGCCTGCCTCGCCATAAAATTCCTCAAACTTCTGTTTGTACGATAGCTTCACTTCAGTATTGATATTTTTAGCTAGATGAATTTAGCGGCCTTTAGACCTGCTTACTGTTATACCCTCTCCAACTTTCAGAGTTGCTTTGACAGTCTAGCAGAAAACCTTGGAAGCCCAAGAAAGGGTTGCTCTATTAGCTCAATGTTTTGGATCACGTTAAATGGTATTTAGAACACTGAATCAAATCTTACAGCGAAACTTTCGTGTAAATAGCTAATTATCAAAACATTTCCAATTCATGGAGGCACCCCTAAATATTTTTTCACTGACTGTTGCAACCTTGCTCTAGTTAACTTGGAAAACTCACTGAATGGACGTAAAGCTTGAGCAGTTTAGCTAAATGACATGGACCGTCCACAGCCTACTATCTGAGGTCCACCCCATTTTTTAGACTGCTTTAATAAACTTTACACGTAAGAAGTAAAAAAATTTTTTTATTATGCATGTTTTTTTTAACTAGATGACTGTAGTGATCTTCAGAGTAGCCTACTGTTACGCCACCTACAACATTCAAAGCACTCTCTGTCTTGCAGAAGCACAAACCTTATTCTGCTAAAACAACGCTTTGGAACACGTTTTACATTATTTATAAGCGTAATATGCATGCAGCCTAGTTTCCTCGCGACCCTTCACAATGGAAGAGGGAATGGAAGTGGTAGGTATATTCTTTAGAAGCTGCAGAGTTTGAATATACTCAAACATTACTCAAACAAGTTACTATCTGCAGCCTACTAACTCAGCCCCACCCCTTTATCCCGACAGCTCCAATAAACAAATAGTACTTGATGCTAGTAAATTAAGCTAGTGTGTTTTTTCTCCCACGCCTGCGGCCATACAATTTGGTGGATATTCTGTTCGTGTGGTAGCTTCACTTCAGTTTAGGTTAAAAAAATTTAGTCTTCTTTTCCAAAACAAGTATCTCTGAGTTAAAAAAATGTCAATGCTCTTCAATGGTACCAATGACACACTCTTAGTTCCAGTGCCACACTCCTAAAACCTTTTAATAAAACATCTTACATTGTCAGCCTTGCTTATGTCTAGTTGCAAGTGTAGAGTAGACAGTTCACAGTGCACCTACACATTCTTGAAGAACACCTGCTGTATTTATTACACTATTCAATTCAAGTAACTCATGCTCAACATTCATTCATTATAATTAATCTTAGGAAAACATTGTCTATCATGTGCAGCTAAAATTGTAAGACACTTCTAATGAGCACAGATAACATTTTTTGAATTCAATAGAGAAGTTATACTATTACAACTAATATAATCTCGTGTTAATGGTTATGCTTACATACATGAATTTGGAAAAAGTGTTGTTGTAATACGAGCATAACTGAGATATGTAGTCTAGTTGTACACATAACTATGCTGTCTCTAAACTTGCAATTTAGATAATTATGTTTCCTCACGTCATCAACAGCCATACTAAGGTCCTGTCATCTGTATAGCCTAATATAATGCAATCGTCAAATCTCTTATTCCGAGTACTACACATCTCTTTAATGGATAAGTGGCTTTCTTAAGCCATTGTAATCTGATACATTCATCAAATCTCTACTATGCCGGAGTAATACATATCACTTATATGGATGTATGACTTAATCTCAAGTTGTAAGTTAAAGAAAAGAAGACAACCTTTGCACAACTATATTTTTAAAAATCTTCAATTGTAGTGTTCCAAATACCACAGGAGTTCTACTAAAAGTGCATTACTTCTGCATCTTGATACCTCAATGGTTTCAATTTTGACAGGTTAGATAATAGAGTGTACTGGTAGATAAAGGGTCAAGCTGCTAGGAATAGCTATGATCTCTCATAATTATGAGGCAATAATATTTTTATTAAAATGGCATCAGTTAATATCTCAATATTTAAACTTTGTACTTAGCTGTAGAAATGATATGGAAAGACTATATCAAGAAATAAGTAAATGTGTATCATTTACTAATCAACATACAAAATATATCAATTGTTATAGCTCATCAAATTCAAATATCCAGTATATGCTGAGTACTACATATCACTTATATGGATGTGTGGTTTTATCTATGATACATTCATCAAATGTCTACTATGCCAGAGCAATATATATATATCATATGTGACAGGCTCTGGCAAAAGGGTAAATTTCATGCAAACCAAAAAAATTAAGTTTTTTATGCTAATAAAAAGCTACAATTTATCTCAACTTAGTGCTAAAATACTGAAGGGTAAAACCTTCGACGCTCAGAGAAACTGGCAGTTGAACTGGGCTATATTCAGCAAAGCAATTGAACTAGAAATCGAGAAAACATAAATTGAATTTCCACTTCCGGTATAATTAATGTTTCCGCATACTTAACGGCGTACTCCACATACGCAATTAAATCGTACAGCCGCTTTTTAACGGCAACTAATGAAGTTTGCGTAGAGTTCTTTTTAGTTCAGAGCATCTCACAGCCTGTTTTGTCGGAATCCTTGAGTATTCTACTCCATGTAGTGGTAAACATTCAACCAGCCAGAGGTAAGATGTAGATTGCATGCAATATTCTCAAAGCTATGCCGTTTTTTTTAGCTGCTTGTTTGAAACTCCGCCAATTCCTCGTTTATTGTACTTCGAGAACGAGAGAGAATATAAAGTAGCTTGTCTTTCCACGGCATGCTTGGGGTCTTTTAAGTTTGAAATTTGGCGTAGACTTAGAGTAAGGGTCACTAAGACTAATTCTGCAAAAAACAAAAATAGAAGAAAGAATTTTTCCGATGACTTACTTCTGGAGCCTATATCTCAATTTCAATTTTTGCGTGAAATGCCCCCTTTTGTCAGAGCCTGTCACATGTATGGATGTATGATTTCAGCCCAAGCCAAACCAATATCTGATATAACAATCTTAAGTTAAAGATGAGCAAACAAGTTTTGAACAATTATGTTCTTAAGCAGCCACAGCAGTAGCATCCCAGTGTAATCCAACTACTTGAAAATTTAAAGTATTAATCTAAGCCTTCTACTACTTTAACTCATGATGTTATGAATTGATCTTGTGTATCCACTGCTTTGCTGGGAAGAGTTCTGGTGGCATCAGTACATACTACCAGTTCAAAAGTAATGTAGCTAGTCATACCTGGATGCTGCGCAGGTAAAACCTAAGTAATTTTAACTAAGGTGCACTTGGAGTTCAATTATACGCACATTATTGCAGCATCTAGATAAGGTTGTGGTTTCAATTTTGAGAGGTTAGATAGATTTAATAGCTTCTAAATTTCTACTTTTATAAACCTGATTTTCAATAATTGTAGATGCATTGAAGTCAGTTCAATCTCATTGATGACCCAAGATAAGCATCCAAGATGAACCATTTTTTTTTTCACACTGTTTATAGTATTCAAGAACATCTCTATATTACCAGTGAGAGCAGAAATTCCTTGAGGCTGCAATCCCTTTTCTTATCCTAATATTTTACCATTATTTTTGCTGCATGTTCCACAGGCATTCCTCAAGTGCTGGCTACACTACTAAAACCAATGTAAGTGGATGTTGCTAGCTAAGTGCATTGTCAGCCACAACCGGAACTATGCTACTGAGATCTGTAGGATGTTAAACTTGTACCACACATTTGTGTCACCTGACTTCATCACAGTGCAGTGATAGATAAAGGATCGAGCTTTGTAAGACTAGAAATAGCTATGATCTGTCAACATTTGTAGGAGGCTATAATATTCTCATTAAAGTGGCATCAGTTAATATCTCAAGGTTTCAAAACTTTGTATTTAGCTGTAAATATGATATGCATTGTTTTGTTTGATTATTCTATATTAAGAAATAACCAAATGTGTATCATTTACTCCTCAATGTAATGTATAATATTAATGTTCATAGCTCACCAAATTCAAATATCCTGTACAAAGCTGCAGCACCGATCATAAACTATTCCTTAGGAACTATAAGAATCTCTTAATGGGAAGTAAGCACAATATTAACAGCCTACTGCCACACCCGTTACTATGGAAAGGGTGGTTCAAATACAGTGTGCAATCTGGGTTTGAGTGACCACATACAACAATGGTATCTACACTTCAATATGCTGCTTTATTATAGATTTAATAATCCATTACTGATCTATCAGGGTTTTTTAAAATAGTGTATTACATCATATAGCAGTAAAATATTCCTAAATGGTGCCTCATTGAGCTGTCAATTGTTGGAATCTCTCACACTGAATCATATTTCAAGAAGTAACTAATTAGCTGAAGTCTTGTACAACATCCTATGGAGTCTATAATAAGCTGAAGCACTCCCATTTCATTATTTGATGCTTGTATTCAGAACAAGAGAATGGTATGAGTTATTATTCTAATATAATATTGTCTTTTGTCAAATCTTTCAGTCACATACAGTTACAATAGATAGTTACATTGTATGATGATCATTTAAACATTTTCTAGCTGCTTGATCTCTAAAACCTCCTTTAACTGACTATTCATCTCTTATTGTTTTAACAACATTTTGCGGTGAATAAATATTTTACAATCCTTCATGACACTCTGCTCAATAAGAAATTTATGTGTTATTATTTTGCCTTTTGAACAAATAATTGCCTGCAGTCATGTATTTGTGACAGCCTCTACATTGACTACAAGCATTATATACTCTTGTGATTATAGTAAACCACAAAGAGAATTTTATAGTAACAAGTATATAGATTTAGTAATGAAAATTTAAGATTCTATTGACATAATATTGTGTCTGGTAAAACTACACACTGTAAGTGATATTTCAAGAAGAGAACTTGGTATTTGTACTCTTAGTCAATCATACTTACTTCATTTTTTTTGATCTTATCACTCTACATTTATAAATTTAGTAGGCTACATTATTTTGTTGTGAAAATACCCTGTGGGAAAGTAAGGGATAGGGGTAAATAGAGATTAACAAATTATCACGTATATTTGATGCATACACGTGCAGAAAATGGATTTAGTAAATCATTACAGATCTGGTATGGTTCTATATTGTAGTGTTTCAAGAAGTAACTCATTAGTTACTTACTAATTAGTTACTTCTAACAACATCCTATGGAGATTTTGTTGAGGCTTTAGTTACATACAATTCATGAGGCTTAACTTGCACATGTTCCTAGCTTCAGTGTGAGTTCGAGCTATCCAGGGCTTACAGCTTCACCATAAACATACAGTATTTATCTATTTTTATTTCAAAATTTTGAAAAAAAGTCGACCCGTAAGGATTTGATACTGAAAAAAATATATATGTTTTGTTTAGGCTGATTTTCCCAAAACCGGTTGCATACGTAATATATATTATTTTGTTTAATATTTCTACTACATCACATTTAATTAAAGGAACCAGCAAGTTTATGGCAACATTATAATTGGCTGACTAGAACTACTAATGGAGTGAAATATACCTCATATAAAATATAAACAATTGTTTATTTATAATACAAACAATATTGTAGAACTTACTGCTCAGTCTTAATACTGATGTGTTATTGAGATGATGCTATTGCTGATTATATCCTCCAAACAACACTACTTCAGTGGGCTCCGAAGAATGGACGCAGCAAAAGAACACTGATGTCGCCTAGGCTGTGACTAGATGGCGATCTAATGTCAAAATATTGAACTAATATTTAACAGTTTTATTGTTACAATAATTTAATGTATCAGAGATGGTCAATAGTTCTGTTAATTCTCATTTTTTATAAGTAAATAACAACCAAATGCAATTTTTGTTTGTTTTCAAAGGTTAAATATTTTTCGTTATTTATAGATTTGTTTATTTGTAGTTACAAAATATATCTCAGCTATTGTATTTGAAGTAATATCTATTAATTAAGTGAAATTCTTTCATGATAATTTGATTCTTTAGTAGATGTGAATGAATTTACATTGTTGTTGTTTTATACACATCATTGATTATTATGTTGCATTAACTTTTACTATATATAACTGTATTAGTGATTACTGTACATGTTGTTTTTGTCAAAAACTAATAATAGAACTAGCCCTCATATTGCAATAGCTCCATTTTGTCCTTTCATAGTTTCTATAGTTATCACAATTATTATAAATATACATCTAATACCTGAATAACCTGAAAACAAGCACTTGCAGCATAAATCTTACATCTTCTAACTATAGGTTACACACCTTCGTAAAATATAACCATGGGCCTTAAGCTCTCAAGATGGTACTGACGACTAAAATTTTGAGGTTTGGGTCATAGTTAATTTTGCATCTCAGCACAAATTGAGAGGATGTGGTAAGCTAAAGTATAATGACAACCACGTCCAGTACCACAACTTCACCCTGAGTTCTAGAGGGATTTTATCTAGTGGAACTGTGAACTAATGCCACAAGACTTCTTCACAGCATAGCAATAAGTATAGGTTTAAGATGGGCACAACTAGAAGTACTATATGTCATAATTTATAAGAAGGAATAATATTTTCATTGCAGTAAAATCAGTTAACATCTCAAAAATAACTAATATTTACTTAGCTGTAAAAATGCATACTTTTGATGTATTAAAATTGGAGTATTCCACATCAACAAATAACTAAATGTGTGCCATTTACTCATCAATAAAA
>WLWI01005279.1_pt1 | contig 10803 bp, 10 predicted proteins | sample 6701501 | NCBI WGS metagenome assembly WLWI01 (sample SAMN12718690, study PRJNA515312) | sponge metagenome | isolation source: marine sponge | host: Mycale hentscheli | place: New Zealand: South Island, Marlborough, Capsize Point | collected 2014-11-01
CAACTACAGATCCAACATTATCTTTAAATAGGAGTGACCAGTATTAGCATCCATGGTGATGGTTATTCACCTCTTGGTACTATTAATCATGTTCCTCAATCTTGTTAGTATCTGGTCAGAGCAGGTATATCAGATGGATTTACAACTACAGATCCAACATTATCGTTAAATTTCAATAATCCACTTCAACGAGTCTACCTAGCTGAAGTTACATTCTATACTAATAGTCGTGCCTGTTCTAATGCTGTCCTCAATGAATCAGTACCAACTACATCAAGTACTTCAATTTCAACATCTACTTCAAAAAGTAAGAAGCACTTTTGATATTTCAATATTGTATACATAGATTGGAGACTAAAGAATATACTTGTGATTTAATGAAGCTGGTAGAGTATGTAATACTCCATGTAGTAGTATTTTATTTGATAATATTATTCCGACACTAACTGAACTAGATGGAGACATGTTGGCAACTCAATTACTAACACTCAACACATTTATTATAATTATTTCAGCCGAGAATGACTGAATCATTGAAAGTGCACTTAAAATTTACATTTTAATTCATTGCTTGTGGGAACTTTCAGTAATGGCAACGTTGATTTCATTTTATGCCCGCTTGTTGTAGCTGCTCTTGTTTATATGAAATCCTGTAATATTGTGTAATACCAAAAATATATATTTAGGCACTGCTACCTAATCAATTAAAGTTGTTATATTATACTAATTGAGTTATATAATATAATATCAGAATCATTTGTTCTCCAAAAATATCATAAAATTAATTATTGTTATGCTAAATATACGTTATTAATTTTTTAATCAGCATACTATACTAGGCTAAGAACAACAAACTCACATACAAATTGTGAGTAGTATGGGATAGAATACTATAATACATGCATTACTTCCTGTTGTGATAACAGATTGCTGTTGCTTGCAAACTATTTTGACATTTCCTCGAAGTGTGTATAGTTTCTTACGTTGAGTTTTTTGGGGTTGTTCTTATCTCTGTGTGCATGTGCGTGTTTATGTGCATGTGAGTTTGTGCTGCGAGATTTTGCTCTGTACAACAACTTCATGTGTTATCTACCAACTTGCTGAGCATTTAGGTGTGTCCAATCTTAACCTCTTAATGTCAATAATTAGTTCTGAAGTATTGTGGTGGGAGAGGGTCTGAGGGTGTGTTGTACATACATATAGTTCCCATATTTCTCACACAATTATGATTGAAGTCCACAAAAAGTAGAATATACTATAGTATTATATAATATTAATATTATTATGTAATTAGTCAGTGATACCTAATGAATCATTAAAGTTTTTATGACTTGTGCTGATTAAATTACTTTTTTTCTTTGTGTTTAGATACACTTACAGATAATACTAATACACAGTCAAAACAAGTACTACGGATAATAGTATGTCAACTCAAACAGCAATGTGTGAAGTATACTCTACACAGAATATTACAGAGCCTGAATTAAGTGTACCATCTCGATTAGGTGAGTAGTTAACATTTTTAGTTAATGACTTTTAACTTCTCAAACAATTAAAAAATATGGTATAATATTATTTTTTATGTTTATAATCATTACACAATGAATGTTTTCCTTGAGTCAATCTGCACAATGTGATCGAGGGTTCAAAATTTCCAATAATAAACACTGCATACTGAACACTTCAACATGCAATTGAGTTCTGGACAACAAATTCTGGTAAAATGTGATATGAACTTTACGGTTTTGGATACATATATATTTTACTTAATAAACAAATTATTACACTCAACACACAACATGAAAATGGCATTTCGCTCTCATGTATCACTTGCCTTAGATGCAACACATTTGTCAATTTGGTGTCACATTACATATAAGTTGATAGTTAATCATAAAAATCTAATATAATGGTGTTTTATACAGCTGCAGATAGTGTGAATTCATTTGTACTAGGAAATATCACTGGAGCTGTATTATGTATAATATGTATACTACTATTGTCCCAATACTTGATTAAGAAAACACAATTTTTTTTTAGTTTTTGGTTTTGTCATTGTGTTGTTTACTTTATATATCCAAGTAGCCATGTTATCTATGCAGTATTGGCTGGGAAATCTTGAAAGGCTGTGTGGATGGTGAAACTTGAAAGGCTATAATGGATGGGAAATCTTGAACTTCCTTTAGTTTTCCAAAACGATCTTTGGAAAAACAAACGTAGCTCAGAGCTTCTTCCAGTATTGTTGGCTTCAGAAGTGGCCATTTTACACCATAAGGATTCAGCTGATGTAGTTTTTGCCAGACATGCTTAACATTGTTTAAACAAAATAAAGCAAAGACTGCCACGGGTGCAGACAAGGCATTAAGTTCAAATTTGTTTTTTTGTTTTTTTTGTTTTGTCATTGTGTTGTTTACTTTATATATCCAAGTAGCCTTGTTATCTGTGCAGTATAGACACTCTACATCATATAATTATATTAAAAAAGTTATTAATTTGACGCAAACCTACTGATTGTTTAAAAAAAAAATCACTTGAATTGTAATTATAATTAATGTGCTTGTACTGAATTGTTTGGAGCGATTATTGGGTTAATAAATTATTGGTTCATTTGATTGAGAATAAATTTCAAAATTGTCTTTTCTATATATCAATTTCACTAATAAAATGAACAAGAGGATGTGGTTAAGTTTGTTTGGTTAAGTGAGACGGGACTAGCCACAGTTTAAAGTTGTCAGGAATCATTTTGCTTTCTGCTGGTCTGACTCTCTTGCCATAGGTACAGTGTGTGCACCTGGTCTAGTTAATTGGTCTACACACATTGCTGGGAGAAATTCATACAATCAAGGGCTCAGTCAAATGGTTTGTGGTTATCATCAGTGAAGTTGCTTTTACCAGATGCCATAATCAATAGCTATTGTTCTTATGGCAATAGTTCTAATTCACAAATGGTTGTCACAAACTTGACCACAAAAGAATAACATTCCATATAATATAAAGCTCACGTACATATGTTTGTTAGCAGTCTGCTAAAATATTTGAAAACATTGGGGAGGAGGGGTGTATTAATTAAAACTTGCATAATGAGAAATGATGTATTTACCAGTAATTTTTTTTAATGTAGCATTCTGCAGTGATGTAAAAGGAGTCTCCCAGTGTGAAATGGTGGCAACTTACACTGAATGGGGCAGAAGAAGCAGCATGTTTGTTACCCTCCTTCAGTTATTGATCCATGTTCTGACACAAGATACCTAGCCTTGCTCTGTGAATGCTCTACAGATATGCACATTCATTATTATATTCATGTGAACGATATTCTGTTGGATATCATTTTTTGTTGCTGTTTTTGTTTTAATATCTCATGTGTAAAAATATCGCGTCTGCAACTTATTTTGTATGCGTGAAGTAAAAAATTATGATGGCATGACTTTATTTCTTCGATTAGTTCGCTGCTATTAGCTAGCTATATGCAATTACATAATATTATATAAATTATAGGTTGCAATGTGGGTTTTGGAATTTCTCTAGCTTTCCTTCCAATCAATTATCCAATATACCAGTTTTCCACAGGTTCAAAGCCATTTCAGAAAGTTCTAAGAAAGACGGGAAATTTGCGAGTGTTAGGTCAAAGGTGGAATTGGCTTCACGGTACATAACGGGATTCAAAATACTTAATGCGTAGGAATCCCTGAACCACACCTCATTCGCCAGTATAGCGGCGTAAGCAATTGTAGTTCAAGTGGTTCTGATTGAGTATTACTCAACGTCATCTCTTGGTGCTTATTTATTATAATGAATCTAGTAAGTTAACGTCAGTATTACAAGAATATGACTGTTACACAAGACTTGGTATACTTGAACAATACATACACTGGATTATACTAGTAGTACTTTACAAGAACACAACAGTTATGATATCTTAAGCACTTATCATATTTGATTATTATATAACTGATTTCTGTTTTCTGTTCCATCATGTTATGTTTATGCTTTCTCTCATTCCACACCTTAAGACTGCATTGTCAGATGGGGAAGAGTTAGAAAATTATCAGATTTATAATGACAGAATGAGAAACATTAAGTGAGTGTATAAATAATGTAGTTATACATCATAGCTAGACATTTTCTACATCTTGTATTATATCACTCAGTTAAATGTACTTTTCTTAAATATCTGAAATAGCTTATTAGTTTGGATAGCCATCAATTTACATAGAGATCTTAAAATCTCTCTTAACTTTTAATTTTGTTTGAAAAAAATTCTTGGTCATGCTCATCACTCAATGGTGTTGTGAACACTGAACTTGAAAATACATTGTCCACTACTAGACTACCGCGAAGGTAAGTCTGTGTAGGTGCATGTCCAGTTGTGTCAAAACATTGTGTGTTACAACCACTACTTAGCTAAAGAATATCACAAAGAAAACGTTTAAATAACGTGTATTGTTTTGTTGTTGTTTTTTTCCTTCAATTCAAGCGGTTGCAGAGAGTTGTTACTATGGCCCTGAAATCCCTTTACCGTGTATGCGAAATTTAAAAACTGGACCTTATTTTCAGTAGCTTCAGTGTTAGAAGTCAAAATCATTCATATTATAAAAATAGTATAGTCTTTAGGCTCGCTCGCCATTTGTGCTCAAGCACATCACTAGTTAGTTCATAGTTGTATATTCCTCCCAGTGTGTATGTTTCATCAGTAATACCACTAATATGCTCAGGTGTATTCTTTAAGTAAACTCAAAGTAGTATAGATTCTTGTAATACTGCTAGTTTATTCTATTCTTAAGCATATTATGTAGAGTTTTGTATACAGTTAGTGAGTGAGGTTTTAGTTGAGTATACTCTATTAGTGGTATGGTGATTAATCTTCAAGAAAATTCAGCTTATGATCAAATGAAGAAATAGATTAACATTTTATGACAATTAACTATTTTTGCACTTTAAACTGATTAAACTGTGGACATGAAGTTGCTATTTTATAGTCATCTCATGCTAAAATTTTGATTGCAAATCGACTGAAATAAACGAACTGTATAATGATTTAAGTTTTATTTAATTATGCCAGAGTTGTGTAACCAAACAGCAAGTAGAGCATAAAGTTTTAAATTAGTAGTTTTGATTCATTGCACCACAACTACAGCCTCACATATAAATCTGTGACAAGATAAACCAGAGTAGGCATACAATATTGAAATGATCCTCACTTCCATTCTTGTAGATTACTGTTACATAATGGGTAGTTTAGAAACTATTGCTATAAATGATCGAATTACCAATGTGAGACATTATGTAGCTAAAATGTTGCTGTTTTTTGTTTTCTTAAGTTATCCATTTTGAGCCACAACTACTTTGGATTAAAATTTGACTAACTAAACTGCAATCTCTAAACCTTGATGGCATACAGATTATGCCAGCACAACTGGGTATAATTGCTAATGTTGCATAAGTTTTTATATAAAAAGTTCAACTGCAGCGGGCATAATAACATTGCATTTTAGCAGAAAGCTTGCTTGGAGAGACAAGGAAAATTATAATGATAATTAACATTGCACTATTTTTTGGGCTACTATTTTTTGGTTTCCAGCATTTAATGCATTGACATGATTTATCCTTGATTTTCTTGATTATGTATATTAGTTATTGACAGAAATATGTTGACTTGCCATATCTCACATTGTGTAGTCAGCTGATAGTCAATCGCTTTTTTAAACTCTCATCACAATGAGTGATTATATTAACCCTCGGTGCGCATTGTGGGTAGATTTGCTGTAGTGCTCCCATTTGTCCTGTCTATCTGTCTGTCTGTCTCTCTGTCTTTCCATCTGTCTGTCTGACTGTCTGTCTGTCTCTCTATCTGTCTGTCTGTCTCTTTGTCTGTCTGTAAGTCTGTCTGTCTGTATGTCTGTCTGTCTGTCTGTCTGTCTCTTTGTCTGTCTGTCTGTCTGTCTGTCTATCTGTTGATTACCCTCTGATTTTGGAGATTACCGACGGATTTAGATATGAACTTACTCAGAATGACAATTTAAAACTTGTATTGGTTTCATTGCTCACGTGATTATGACGTAACAATAGGTGTTACCCATAATTGCTCGTACCTGTACGGAGCTGACTGACAGCTTGCTTTATCTCCAAAATCAGCCCTACGTTAGTACAATGAAAGTCTTATTGAGTAAGTTTATACCAATAAGCAGATAATCGTTAGTAAATGTCCAAAATCAGAGCCTGACACAGACTACAGACACATAACGACTACTATAACACTATAACCCTCTAGCGCATGCGAGCTAAGGGTTAATGACAATTAAAAATATTTAATGCGTACGAATCCCTGAACCACACCTTATTCGCCAGTATATAGGTTATTCACATTGGGCGTGGTCACGACTCAAACAACAATTGTAGTTCAAGTTGTTTTGATTGAGAATTACTCAACTTCATCTCTTGGTGCTTATTTTATTATAATGAATCTAGTAAGTTGAATACCTTATAAGACTACATTGTCACACGTGGGAAATGTTGCTAGATAGAATTCATAGATCTAGTCGTGGAAGGTAATAGTTATACTAGCTAGATGACTGTCCTTGTTGTTCACTAACTATTATTTGAGCCATAGAAGAGTTAGAGAATTATTTGAATTAAAATGACAGAATGAGAAACATTAAGTGAGTGTATAAATAAGGTATTCATACACACAGATAAACATTTTCTAGATCTTGTATTAGATCACTGAATTAAATTTTCAAGATAGAATTATGTGTTAGCATAAAATTAGAAAAAAAAAAGTATTGTCACACATAAATGCTAAAATGTTTTTAATACTTATGAACAGTGAATGCATAAATTCTAAGATAGGATTTTACCTTTATTACATACTCAATATAGTTCAATAATTTAGGATATTTTTTAGTCTACATATTAAAGAGAATACCAAATGTATACTTTTGACCTTTACCCTTTCACACCAAAAACAGTCTACAGCGGTTTGAAGTATACTTTGGGGAAAATGTAGTTTTTTTTCATTTGCTTTTCTCAACTCCACTGCTATAACACTAGCTACTTTAAACAATCAATTATTATTTTTCAGTTTAATTTCTAGGATGATGTTTTTCAGAAACCTTTAGTCAGCAATCAGGATCAAAATGGTGTCAACTTAAAACTAGCAACTCATCAGCTTATTGGTGAAGTAGTAAAGCAGGATTAAGAGAATCTTCTACTGTCCACATTGTGATTTCAGTATACTAAAAGATGCACAAGATATTTAGCATGGCAGTTACTATTCAGTAATAGACAGAATATTGCTCCACTAAGAAAACAAGATAGTTCCTGTTACCATTTTTATCACAAAATTAAAGAAATAATAAACCCTCGCTTCCAAATGTGCAGTGAAAGGACTAATATTTAGGTAATAATTCTTAATTCTGTTTCTAAGTTTCCAATCATGCTCATATTCATAGTTCACTATGCTGGCTACATATAGTCATAGTGGAATTAATTGTGTACTAACTTGTGTTGTTGTTTTTCATATAATAAGAATTTTTTTTTGTATTTTTTAAGTTCAGCAAATCAGCCAAAATTTTTAGCTATACTATAGACACTGTGATAACTTTCTTTCCATCTAAGCAAACTGCCACCAACATAATGCTTAATTTTCTTACATGATAATTTTTTATTTCTTAATGTAATTGAAGTAACGATACAAAATCAATAGAAAATTTTACCCTTTCAATAAATATTCATGTATATTCTAGGTATTTTTGTAAAGTTATAATAGATATTTGCCTATTTGAGCGCTTGTGTAATTTTATGGTTTGATGAACGTTAGTATACAAAGAGTTTATCATAAAATCATGAATAAAAATGTCCTCTTTGTTTGTGATAGATTATTATTGCGGTGTGTGCTGTCCAAATAATTCCTAACTTGTCTCAGAGTAAGTTTTTTTTAATGTGCTTATATAAAGTATGTACTGCATGTATATATAATTTATTACATGCCAAGGTAAAATATTTATAAATAAAAACAATTTCTTCTATTCCATGATATCTAACCATCATTTTTGCGAAGCAAAGTTTGACTGAGCAATATACAACCATTTGATTTCTTACCTTGCATTGCATCAATTTTATATTTTCCTATGTACTACAAGAAATATATTGTATTAATTTATCCTTCTACATGCTGAAGTTGTTTGTGTTAATTTATCCAAACTCTGTCTTACTAAAAGTTAAAAGTATAATAGTCACACATTAAAGTCTCACTGTAGCGTACAGTGACCAAATGCAGCTAATACATGTTAGCCCAACTTACTAAGAAAATCAATAATATAAATTTCACTGTTTAATAGTTTATCCAGGTTCCTATTCAGTGAATCCTGCTGCTATATCAGAGAGAGGGTCATTTGCAACTGGTCATTGTTCTGATGTGTCAAATTCTGGTAGAGTATGTAATACTCCACGTAGCAGTGTTTTATTTGATGGTACTCCCACACTAACTGGACTAGATGGAGACATGTGGGCAACTCAACTACTAACACTCAACACATCTACATCTACTAGTATTACATTAGACTTTAATGGACTAGATAATTATGTGGGCGTAGGTACTATTGAAGTGGTTATGTTTAGCTGTTCTATGAGAGGAATAGGAATTAACAGTATTAGCATTCGTACTAGCGATGACTCGCCTATTGGTACTATTAAATAATTATACGTAATGTAGGTGCTAGAATAATATGGCAAAAAGTTTCTTGGTCTGGTCTGCTTTTACCTGGAATTTTCTGATGCTATAAAGGAGGGTGATGGAGAAAGAATTCTTAGATGCTGGCGATATTTGCTTCCTATTTTTAAAAGTTCAGGAAGAAAGAATTATGGCATTGAAGTCTTGTGCATGCTGTGCCAGTTCGAATTTGAACTATCACTTAGACAAGCTCAAGAGTTCATCTGGAACAGATGTGTTAATACACACAATGCCCCTGGAAGAAACATTCCATGTGACCTGCACCAAGAACATCTGAACAGAATTGTGAAGGATGATATTTATTTAGAAGATTGAACATGAATAAAACGGACAACATGATTCTCAAACTTGGAAAAAAAATCAGATTGATTTCACCCCTGCTTGACAATTTTGATGAATGCAATAATGTCAAGAAACCATCTTGTCTACACAATGCACCAGGCTTTTCAGAAGACCTGAAGAGAATTATTGAACATTTGAAAAAGTACACTATCTTCTCTTAAAGGTCAGATCACATCAAACTTTTCCCAATCAACATGACACTACTCTCGATTCATGTGATAAAAATGCAGTTATTGACTGGATATATTAAACATATATATGAAAACATATATACGCTATACTTTGATCATTCCTTTATTGTATTATGGAGTACAAACTGTTGAGTATGACATTGGGTGCATTTGCAAATTTGCTGACACAGATCACAACATAAACATAGAGGTCCCTGGTATGTTCGACTATAGTTGTCATAATGTGAAAGTAAATCTCTCCTGCACACTGTTTGGTTGATTGCATAATCTTTTACTGTTTATTATAAAAATCTACTACTAATTTTTTTTGGTTATCAAGGTAGCAAGTGCAGGAAAGCTATCTCGACCAGCTCGCCCTGTCTCCTGGTCATCGGATTCGACGTCACTGGGAAAACTAAAGCTAATGACATGATGTACATCAGGACAGTCTATACCCAATCCAAAAGCTGTCATGGCTATCACAACTCGTAGAGGAGAATCTATTACAAAACGTTGCCCAATCTTCTCCTTTACTTCATGTGGTTCCTGCTGTATTCTTTTGTAGATATGTCCTAAAAAAGGAATAAACATTTGAACAGTCTGCAAAAGAACTGCAGTAAATTAATGTGTGAGGATATGATGCTTGTTTTTTTAAGTAATTTTGTCACTAATGGTTCAAATATCTTTTCAATTCCATCAGATTCGACAACAACGTACATGATATTATCTTTGCAAGGAGATATGACCACTACAAATTCATTGCTTAATCCCATTCATCTTGAGGCACCTTTTCTTAGTCTCTCTGTAGCTGTAACAGAATATTGTTCACATGAATATAATAATGAATGTGCATATCTGTAGAGCGTTCACAGAGCAAGGCTAGGCATCTTGAGCCAGAACATGGATCAATAACTGAAGGAGGGTAACAAACACGCTGCTTCTTCTGCCCCATTCAGTGTAAGTTGCCACCATTTCACACTGGGAGACTCCTTTTACATCACTGCAGAATGCTACATTACAAAATCACTGGTAAATACATCATTTCTCATATACAAGTTTTAATTAATAGCCCCTCCCCCCAGTGTTTTCAAATATTTTAGCAGACTGCTAACAAACATATGTACGTGTGCTTTATAATTTATATGGAATGTTATTCTTTTGTGGTCAAGTTTGTGACAACCATTTGTGAATTAGAACTATTGCCATAAGAACAATAGCTATTGATTATGGCTTCTGGTAAAAGCAACTTCACTGATGATAACCATAAACCATTTGACTGAGCCCTAAATATGCAAAATTAACTCTGGCCTTTCTTTTTTGTAACTAAGAGCTTGTCAACAGTGACTGGTAAATTCAAATAGTCAGATTGGCTCAAACTTGGTACTACTAAAGTTACCACTGCTCAAGAAAATGAGGTAAGAAAGTAATTTTTTATTTGTGTGCTAAAATTGATGGTCTTTTGTTTTTGTAGGTGAGAGCTTGTTGTCAAGAATTCAAGTAATTCAGATGGTCAAAGTAACTTCAATTTGATACTACAGAAGTTATCAATACTCAAGAATGATG
>WLWI01005280.1_pt1 | contig 10802 bp, 11 predicted proteins | sample 6701501 | NCBI WGS metagenome assembly WLWI01 (sample SAMN12718690, study PRJNA515312) | sponge metagenome | isolation source: marine sponge | host: Mycale hentscheli | place: New Zealand: South Island, Marlborough, Capsize Point | collected 2014-11-01
GGCAAATGTTGTTCAGGTTGCTGAGGATAAAGAGGAAAAAACATTGCCTCTTGCGAATTTCGCAGAATTAATAGACGACTCAACCGCCCTTGTATCTATTCCATATGTCTGTTATCGCAACGGATCTACACAAGAATTGAAACCGATAATAGAACTGGCACGCAAACATGGTGCTCTGGTCTTTGTAGATGGCTACCAGGCAGTTGGGTCTTTTCCTATTGATGTTAAAGAACTGGATGTAGATTTCTTTGCAGGTGGAATGCTCAAATACCTCTTGTCTACAGCTGGAACCGGATACATGTATGTGCGCGATTCTCTGATTGAAGGTTTACAACCTACGACCAGTGGTTGGTTTAGTCAGAGGGACATCCATGCCATGGATCACACTAAGAATGACCCATCTCCTACAGCACGGCGTTTTGAATCAGGTACACCCAATGTTGCTAATGTTTATGCCGCTATAGCAGGTCTCAAATTACTTGAAGAAGTAGGGGTAGCTAATGTTGAAACTGAAGTTAAGGCGATTACAACTGCCATAAAAGACAGAGCACTGGAACAGGGTTTTAAGCTGGGGATCAGTCAGCAACGACACAGCCCGATGGTGACATTGCAGACTACAGATATGTATGGACTAGTAGCGAATCTAGCAGAAGATAATATTATTACTTCGTGTCGCGATGACAATTTGAGGGTGTCTCCTCATTTTTATAATAATATGGACGACGTAAACGTATTATTCGAATCATTGATCAAGAATCGGACTCTAATGGCCTGAGCAAGTGTTTTTTTAACAATATTGAAGGTAGTTGGGCTCTTCATAGTTCCTTTTCAAACCATGCTCTGAGCATTTACATTCGAATAATATTCATCTGACTATGTCCCGGAGCATGCTTAAGCGCTAGTATTCAAGAATGTCTTCTCAACAACCCCGTCCGAAACAGCCTGGTTATAGAATTTATTTAGCCTCAATCTTGATAGCAGCGTCAGGTGTTTTTCTTATCTTTCCCGGGCAATCTATTGCTGAAACTATCAGAATCGGACTAGCGATGCCAAGAGACATGGAGTCTGTTGCCTATATCAATGGTATGTATCGTTTGTTTGAAGAAGAAGTCGAAAAAAATTCTAGTGGAGAGCTAAAAGTTCAGGTTTATTATGGCGGTGTATTGGGTAAACCTGATGATCGTCTCAATCAAATGCGCCGTAATGTGATTCAAATGAGTGATGCATCAGACGGAAATTATGCGACTATTCACCGTGATGTTCAGGTTTTTTCAATGCCATACCTTTTCCCAGATATCAAAGTGGCTCACCAGGTACTCGACGGAAAAATTGGCAAAAGGGTTGCGGAAGACATAAGACTAAAGACGGGTATAAAAGTGTTGGGTTGGTGGGAAACCGCTGGTTTCAAACACTATAGTTCGAATACACCTGTTTACATGCCAGAAGATTTAGAGGGTCAAAAAATTCGAGTTATGGGTGCTGCATTCTCCATACCTGTTGTCGCAATGGGAGGAGCCGCCACTCCCATCCCAATGCCTGAGCTTTATATCTCGTTGAAAACAGGTCTTGTCGATGGACAGGATAATGCAGTTGGTGTATTTAATATGTTAAAACTATATGAGGTTCAAAAATACCTTACCCTTGATGGACACATCTACGGCTTTGGCCCAATGGGGATCAATGACGAGTTCTTTAGTGGTCTCAGCAAAAGAAAACAAAAAATCATTCTAGATGCAGGGCAAAAAGCCGTTGCATGGAATCGGGTGAAATCGCGTACTCAGGAAATCGCAGCTTTAGAGTTTGCTAAATCGAAGAATGTTACTGTTATTACATTATCCAATGAAACCAAGGAGCTTTTTGCTTCAATATCTCAGCCGGTCTCAATCAATTGGTTGAAACAGACTATTGATACACCTTCCTTGGTAGATGAAGTGATCAAAGAAGTTCAGCGGATAACAGAAAATTGATAATGTTTGCGAGTCTTGAAAAAATCACCCGACACTTTGGCGTGTTTTGTGTCGCCTTACTTTTTTTTCTAATGGTGGTACAGGTGATATTTCGATATGGATTTAACTACACGCATTTTGTAACTGAAGAACTGGCACGTTACCTACTCGTTTGGCTTACCCTGGCAGGGATGGCGATTGAATCTCGAAGCGGGGGACACATTCGCGTGGCGTTTATCGTGCAACATTTCCCTGAAAACCTGCGGCGTTGCTGGCAATTCACAATCGAAATTATTATCTTCTTGTTATTTTTATTGCTTGTATACACCGGTATTGACTCGACCCTCTTTAATCATGGTCAGGAAAGTTCAGGTATGCAATTGCCACTGTCCATTCCTTTTGTCGCAATCCCTGTATTTTTTGCGATTGCCGCTATTTTCTCATGGGAAAGACTGAGAAAGCTTGGTGAGAAGAAGTCATGAACTGGGCTTTATTGATTTTTATCTTATCTTTTTTGGTCTTACTGTTTGGTGGGATGCCCATAGCATGGGCGATGATATGTGCAACAATCCTGTGGATGTTAACCAGCAATGAACTGGTTTTTTTGTTAATTATGCCCGACAAGATATTTCAGGGTATTGATGTCTTTATCTTGATGGCGATCCCTTTATTCATTCTTGTTGGCGAGCTTTTAAATGCTGGTCGAATTACTGATCGCTTGATCGATTTCGCAAATCAGTTTTTCGGTTGGATTACGGGTGGCCTGGCTCAGGTTAATATAGGGTCTTCTATATTGTTCTCCGGAATTACGGGTGTGGCACTGGGAGACATTGCTGCGCTAGGCCGGGTTTTCATACCAGCAATGGTGAAACAAGGTTATTCTCCAGCATATGCTGCCGCTGTAACTGCTTCTTCATCGATTGTAGGTCCTATGGTTCCACCTTCACTGATCATAGTTATTTATGGGGCTGCTACAGGCGTTTCCATAGGTGCATTGTTTGCTGCTTGCTTGATTCCGGGTCTACTTGTTGGAATTTGTCAGATGACACTGGTCTGGCACCAGGCAAAAAAAGGTAAGATTCAGATAATCCAGGCAGATCGATCTTTGCAGGCACTTATGGGCTCTACTGCTCAGGCTACAATTCCACTTATGGTCCCGCTAATCATTCTGGTAGGGATCCTGGGCGGTGTAATGACTCCTACAGAAGCAGGTGCAGTGGCAGCCTTCTATGCACTGCTAATAGCGACGATTTTTTATCGAACATTAAAATTTAAAGATTTATACGCCGTTTTTGCCCGCACAATGACATTCTCCGGGAAATTGTTGATTATCATTGGCTGCGGGACGGTATTTTCTCTTGTTATGGCAATAGAAAACGTGCCAAGCCTTATCGAATCAAATATGCAAGCGAGCGACATAGGCCCAATAACAACATTGGTTATAGCCAATTTGCTCTTGTTGTTTGTAGGAATGTTCCTTGATCCCGCTGCCGCTATTATTCTATTCGCACCGATTTTGAGTGCTGTAGCTATAACAGCCGGCGTCGATCCTGTTCATTTCGGCGTTATCATGATCCTGAACCTAAATTTGGGCTTGCTTACACCACCCCTGGGAATATGTTTGTTTGCGGCTGAGGAAATAGCTGAATGTGGCCTTCCTGGCTTGATTCGCGAAGTGTTACCGTTTCTATTAACTTCTATTCTGGTTTTGGTTTTAGTTACTTACATTCCAGGCATTAGTATGTGGTTACCAAATACATTAGGATTTTAGGCAGATTAAGGCATGAATCATATCCACACTCCCGGTCACTCAGTAACCATTGAAGTAGGTGCGTCTTGGGAGTCGGCATTCGATTACCTCGTCGACCCCTTAAATTTGGGTAAGTGGGCCCTCGGTTGCTGGGAGACAGAGTCATCGGATATAAAAGGTTTATATGTGGGCAGATCCCTGTTCGACAATGAAAAGTCTTACTTTCGAATAGAAGAAAACAGGGAACTGCATCTTCTGGATTTCTTTATCGGAGATAAGACTGTACAGCAACCATGTATATCAATTCGTATTGTTGCAGGAGTAGTTTATGGTCAAGCTGAGTCATCGTGCCTTCTTACAATCAACGCATGGCGTGATATTAACTCAAGCGATGAGCGCTGGCGCCAACTCTGTGTTTGTCATGAAACTGAAATAATTTTACTGAAAGCACTTATTGAGAGAGAAGACAGCGTTTGAATTGGTTTTTTAAGTACTAGATAAGTAACTCAAATGTCACCATCCAAGAGCCCAGAAATTCTGATAATAGGCGGTACTGGCACCGTAGGTAGCGAGTTGTTGTCATTACTTATGGATGCCCGAGTCAGTTTTCGAATACTGCTCCGGGTAAACTCTACTTCCAAACTGATAAATACTGAATATATGGATGTGGTTCGTGGCGACCTGGATGATACAGCTTTCCTTAAGACAACCTTGCAGGGTATCAAAAAAATATTTTTATTGACTCGTGATCAGATCCGGCAAAGCGAAATGGAATGTGCTCTCATTGAATTGGCTGTTCAGGCTAATGTTGAAACGATTATAAAATCGTCTGCTTTCGCAGCCGACTTAAATCCACCCGTTGGATATGGAATCAGCCACGCTATATCAGAAAAAAAATTGATGACTTCAGGTGTTAACTGGGTGATTCTCAGACCCTATGTCTTTATGCAAAATTTTCTGGAACTTTCCGAGGTGATTATGACGCGTGGACTGATGCCCTTACCAATGGGGAAAGCTGAAATTGGGCTGATTGATGCGAGGGATGTCGCACTTGCTGCAAAGACAATTCTGTTGGAAGAAGGTCATCGGAATATTAGCTATAACTTAACTGGACCGGAACTGCTTAACCTGACGGATTGCAGTCAGATACTTTCTGAAACCCTGGGTCGGCCAATTCGTTATTTTTCACCCCCTTATTTCCTCGCCGCCTTTATGATGCGTAAACAGGGAGTTTCAAAGTGGGATATAGCTATGCGTAAAAAACTTTTCCAAATGATTCGAGAAGGAGGTGAGGCGAGGACTACTGATAAAGTTGAGTACATAACCGGTAAAAAGCCACGTTCTTTGTTACATTTCATCCGAGATCACAAGGAACATTTTTTACTTAATAGCTAATTTTTACATCAATACGGCATCATAAAAACAGCTGACAGTAATAAAGCTACGATAGGGTGAATTTCCTGCACATGATAATATGTGCAGGAAATGTCAAATACTCAAAAAGAAACGAGAAAAGCTTCAATGTGGAGCCCATTGAAGTACTCAGCCTTCAGATCAATCTGGATTGCAGTAACAATATCAAATACCGGTACCTGGATGCATGACATGGGCGTTGGTTGGCTAATGGCGACCATGACCGATTCATCTTTTATGATTGCCCTGGTTCAAACAGCCACTACCTTGCCGTTTTTTCTATTGGCCTTACCCGCTGGAACATTGGCGGATATTGTTAATCGGCGTACATTTTTACTCTATACGTTGACGTGGATGATGATATCAGCGGCTTTACTGGGTGTGCTTACACTTAGTGATTACACCACCCCCTGGATACTATTAGCACTTACATTTTCTCTCGGTGTAGGAAACGCCATGATGAGGCCTGCCTTGAGTGCTTCTGTGCCAGGATTGGTCCCACGCGATGAACTTCGAAAGGCGATCACTCTTAACTCTATGAGTTTGAACGTTTCCAGGTCGGCTGGTCCTGTTCTTGCCGGGTTTCTGATTCTATCTGCAGGTCCTGCATATATTTTTCTGCTTAATACTTTGACTTTTCTTGCCATTATATTTGCCATATATCAATGGCCGAAAAACCCCAGTGTGGATACCATCTCACTTCCTGTGGAAAGGTTTATGGAAGGCATGAGGGCAGGTCTGCGCTATGCGCAAAATGCACCTATGTTGCAAGCTGTCCTTATAAAAGGTCTGGTTTTTTTCTTTTTTAGTAGTGCTATATGGGCCTTGTTACCCGTTATTGCCGTGAAAGTCCTTAAAGGTGGGCCTACATTATACGGATGGCTAATCGCCATGATTGGTATTGGCGCCGTTATCGCCAGTCAATTAATGGGCTGGTTAAACAAGAAGTTTACGAGAAACACGATTGTGACCTTTGGTGGGCTGATTTATGCGGTGACACTCTATGGTTTCGGCAATACAAGTGATACCAGCATATTGATGTTGGTACTCCTGATTTGCGGAGCATCATGGCTGGCCTTGTTCTCGACCATTATCGTAGCAGGACAATTGGCCGTACCAGACTGGGTTCGTGCTCGAGGGCTTGCTCTAGTTATGTTGACTATGATGGGAAGTATGTCACTGGGTAGTGCACTTTGGGGTAAATTTGCAGATCAATACGGTATTCCATTGAGCTGTACTTTTTCTGCATTGGGACTAGCGATAAGTCTAATTTTAATTCGAAACATTAAAATTGGCGAAGATGACCATATTGATCTGACGCCATCTATGCATTGGCCAACACCAGAATTTGCCGATGATATAAGATCCGACAGTGGGCCGGTAATGGTTACTATTGAATACATAGTGGAAAGTGAAAACAAGCCTGAATTTTTGCGTCTTAGTCAGCAATTAAAACAACTGCGCAAACGTGATGGTGCTTTTTTCTGGGAGTTATATCATAAGGCAGACAAAGCGAATTGTTTGGTAGAAGTTTTTATGGTTAGTTCATGGTTAGAGCATTTGCGCCAGCATGCGCGAGTGACTGTTCTCGATAAGCAACTGCAAGATAAAATACGAACATTGGTGGCTAATGAAATAAGACCCAAACGATCACATTTTATTGCCTGATTATTATAGAAAGCATGCAAATAGGCGCTGATAATTTTTCTACAGAACAACTCTCTATCGTAAAAGAGTGTCTTGAAAGGATGTTAAAGAGCGACCTGTTTTATCAAAGTGAACGCCAAAGCAGGTTCCTCGAGTATATTGTTGAGAAAACACTGAGTGGTGAGGGTAAAAAGATTAAGCAATATAGCATCGGTCTAGATGTATTTGATCGTGATGAATCTTTTGATCCTGCTATTGACTCAATAGTAAGAGTGGAAGCAGGTCGCCTGCGCGCCAAGCTTCGTGAATATTATAGTATCACTGGTAATGATGATGTGCAATTTACCATGCGAAAGGGAAAGTACATTGTTGACTTCCAGTTTCAAAATGATCTTAAAACGACAGGGAAGTTCTCCACTTCCTCGATTAACGAAAACAAAAGGCCAACAATAGCTGTTCTGGCATTTGCCAATACAAGTGGAGATGACAGTCAGGAATACTTTACCGATGGAATCTCCGAAGACATCATTACGGATTTATCAAAATCACAGGGTTTGTCAGTTATTGCTCGACAGTCCAGTTTTAGTTTTAAAAACAAAAAAATTGAAACAAAGGAGATTGCTCGACAACTGGGCGCAGACTATATTCTTGACGGAAGTATGAGGAAAGCAGCGAACAGGGTTCGTATTTCCGCTGAGTTAGTTGATGTAAGTAATGAAAAACAACTGTGGGCTGAACGTTACGACCATGAGCTTGATGATATATTCGCAGTACAGGATGACGTATCCAGTAAAATTGTATCCGCATTGGAATTAACTTTCGGTCAGTATGACGATGAGCCTCGGAAATATCACAAGCCCAGTAATCTTGAAGCATACGATTGCGTTCTCAGGGGTGTCGAATACGCTCGTCATTCAAGTCGTGAGGATTTAATGCAGGCTCAAGCCTTGTTTAGAAAAGCGATTTCACTGGACCCAGGGTATGCAGAGGCCTACGCAAGATTGTCACGCCTTTATGTATATCAGTGGATTAGTGGATATGACAACGTGGCTGAATCCATTTTGCTTGAGGCTCAAGAGTTGGCTGATCGTGCGGTGGAACTTTGTCCTCATTCAGCACTACCTCATGCCTCATTGGGATGAGTCCATCAATGGCTTGATGATAATGATAAAGCCATGGCCGAATGGCGTCGTGCGATAGAACTCGATCCGAATCAGACCGAAGCTCTAAATTGGCTATCCATGAATCTTTCATGGTCAGGGAACACCGAGGAGGCACGAGAAAAACTGGAAAGGGCCATGCGTCTTAACCCTCTGGAAAAATATTATTTCCCCCGAGGTATGATCGCTTTTATGGATGGTGACTACGAGGAAGCGATCCAGATTTTAGAGAAATTGATCGTGCAAGATCGTGCATTTATACCAGGTCACTTATTTCTCGCAGTCAGTTATAGCATGATGGGATTAAGAAAGCAGGGTGAAAAAGCAATTAAGAATATATTTCAAATCAACCCTAACTTCAAAATCTCCCAATCTGTCCGAGGAAGGATTAGAGTTCCTGCTGTAGCGGCGATTTTCAGACAACATTTATTAGAACTGGGATTAGCCCCGGTAGATTAAGCGATTTCACGCGTAAGTATCATAGATTATCGTTTGTCACTCTATTTCAATAGTTAAGCTGCCTGAAAGTTTCTATTTAGAAGATTTCATCGCCTATACGCTGACAATTTGAAACCAAACAAAATATATTGATCATCACTGTCATATATTTTTACTGCCGGCGCCACTAATAGTATAAAGCTTGAACGAAATGACAGAACCTGTACTGGAGGCCTTGGAGCAACATTATGAACAAGCCTTCAAGTGGGCAATGTCCTGTTGTAATTACGATCGCGAGGAGGCTAAAGATGTCATGCAATCGGTATATGAAGAAATATTAAGCGAAAAAGCAGTTTTTCGTCGAGAATCAAGCTTCGCAACCTGGATTTTTACAATTATTCATCGTATTGCGTGGAAACGCTCAAGCAAAGAGAGAAAATTTAACTTACCTAGTTTATTGCTAAGCAAATCAGAGGAGTTAAATGCAGAAAGCTGTGACGCCAGTAAGGAGCTGTCTAGCCAGCAACAGTCAGAAAGTATTCTTGTCGCATTGGGAAATTTGTCTGTGCAGCAAAAACAGCTAATTGAACTTGTGTATTATCGCGATTTTACTATTGAAGAAGCAGCTATGATTACTGGTTGTCGACTCGGTACTGCAAGAACACACTTTCATCGCGCAAAAAAAAACCTGGCAAAAACTCTGAAGCACCTGGATGAGTGTTAATTTATCAATGAATAATCCTGACGAAGAGAAACTAAGATCATCCGTGTCGGCTGTATTCCAAAAAGTCGACGAAGATATTAACTCTACAATCTTTCAGGAAGACTGGGGCAGGGCGAAAGCATCATTTAAATACAATAATAGCCTGGTAAGTCAATCAAGAAGTGTTTCTCAATTCATAATATTAAAACGAAAATTGTTTACTCCTTCAGTTTTGCTTATTGCTCCTATGTGCCTGCTAATCCTGGTTATTTTTATTTCGGTTGAAAACAACGAAGACTCAAATGATGTTACCCCGACTCTTATCAATAACCGCACTGAGCAAATAACATCATTGATCCCAAGTGCAAACTGGCGAGCATCCACTGATGAATTGCTACAGATAGATGTACGCCAATATGAATCAAAACTGCTTACGTTTGTAAAATATGACCCTTTCACGATGGAGATTAAATAATGAAAAACAGACTAGTTATTTTAATAATGCTTGAGTTCCTGTTTGTACAACCAGTTCTGGGGCAGGCGATGGAAGACTCAGCCACTTTTGTCGATATGGGAACTGGTATGGGTCATGTTGAGATGATTGGAGGACCTGCCAACTTTACCTCTCCAACTAACGTAGTATCTGGTTTTACGACTTCTTCTTCCTCAGGAATGATGTTTGGTCATCTTTTTCCTCCATCTCACATAATGCGACAACAGGAAAAATTGAAGCTCACGGAAAAGCAAATCAACTTGATTAAAAAGGAAATGCGTAGCTTTCAGAGCGGCATCGTCGATATTCAGTGGGATCTAAATTCCATTGAGTCGAAATTAAACAAAGAATTGGCTAAAGACATAATAGATCTGGAAAAATCAATGTCTCTGACTGAGAAGGTTCTTAGTGCAGAAGGAAGGCTTAAAAAGTCCCATATGAGTCTGCTAATTAAGATTAGAAATGTTCTAAGTGAGGAACAGATTAAGTTTCTAAGAAGTAACCCTCGATTTCCGTTTGGACCCATGAGTATGTCATTTGGTACTCTCAATTCTGCTATGTTGGAATGATGTAAATTAATGCTCCCCTTACAATAACCTAGGCCCCCTAAAGCAAAGAGGACATTGATTTCCCCAAGGTTTTGGCTCGGCAACTGGGCCTGGATCTTAGTTTGAATAATCTCCCTTTCAAACTCTAGTCATATTGCCGAGCCTAATCTTCAATATACGCAGCAAGCATGGAATTAATCATTTAGTAAGAGATTGTAAAATTAGAAATATGTGTTATTTAGTTAAGTAGTGTTGAATTTTTCACATATGTTGTCAATTTTTATCTATTTATGATACCTTTTCCCTGTAAATGGCTCTTGCAATGTGTTTCTGGGGTCAGAATTATAGAGAAAAGGTATCACTCATCTCTGTACGATAATTAGTTCAAAAGTTAGTGAGTACTGGAGTTGAGCAGAAATCCAAGATGGCCGACACAAATAGCGGGAAACGAACATGGGACAATAATAGACAACGGAGCCAACAAAATCCATATAGTAGACATATTCAGGATTCCAAAAATGTAATCTAGAAAAATATATCACATAGGTGCTCGTGCACCCTGTCTCCCTACTCAACTACATGTGATGAATGTGATGTTTGTAAACAACCACAAACAATTGAACATTTATTGCTAAATTGTAGATATGTAAAACCACTTTGGGATGTAGTTGAGAATCTGTTTAATTTAGATGTAACTTTCGAAA
>WLWI01005281.1_pt1 | contig 10801 bp, 8 predicted proteins | sample 6701501 | NCBI WGS metagenome assembly WLWI01 (sample SAMN12718690, study PRJNA515312) | sponge metagenome | isolation source: marine sponge | host: Mycale hentscheli | place: New Zealand: South Island, Marlborough, Capsize Point | collected 2014-11-01
AGTATACGGACACAAGGCACGCCCCCTGACCTTAGCAACGCCTTTACCCGGCGTTTTTTCGAAATCAGCAATAATAAGTTTAGCAAAAATACTGAAGTGTTGTAGTGCATAGGGCGAAGACGGCTTGGGCTACACCTTCCAAATTAGGAGGATGGCATCCCAAGGCCCCGTGCAGCCTACTGGTAGAATAAATTAGAGAACTTTAGATGCCGCGTTTAGGCCGATTTTCCCAAAACCGGTCACATATTATTACCATGTTTAACCTACCTTGCTACAGAGAACCAATTATATGATTCTGTATATTAATTGTGATCTTTTAAGGTCTTTATCTTTTTCAGCAGCCTTGTTTTCTTAGTCCAACTTAGAGTATTCCACACTCTCATTTTTATTCACTCTTTAGTTTGTGACTAACTTACAGTCTTTTAAAGTCTCTTGCAGTCTCTGAGCTGAACTTAGCTGCCTCAAAATAAATGGCTATTAGTTAGTCTGTTTAGGTTCCTAAATACCTGAAATGCTATTCACAGTTCACAAAGATAACTGACTATGTTCACAAATTTCAGGTAATTGCATTATTCATTTTTATATATTGCCTGTAGTGAAAATTCGTTTACAATATATCTAGAAAAATTTCCTGGGGCGACAAATGTTTAATGTCTGAAATGGGCCCCAGTCAAGTAGAGGCCGAGACCCAATTCGAAACAAATGGCTAATAAATAAACTAATTAACTAACTCGAAGGACCAGGAAGTTTGCCCACTCAATCACCACCCAGCCCGACAAGGGCTCCCGCCGCACTAGTTAATTCTCGCGCAAACAAACTTATAGATTAATTAGGAGGTGAACTACATGTAAGGAATAGGATGAGGGTGAGATAGTTGGGTGTAAAGAGGGCGGAGTTGGGAAAGGGTCGGGGAATATACATACAATTATTGGTGACAGTTCATGGTGAGTTCATGTTCAGCACGTGCTGAGAATGACTTTATAGTTTAGTGTTCTAGTGTTCCGGTTAGATTTTCCTGCCTTCTCCTGAAGGGCGGGGTTAGCTTGATGGCTGCGGCTGCTGCTGCTCGTCAGGGGCTTGTTTATCCTCCAGGGGCACATAGAATCGGGAGATTCATCAGTGGTGCTCGAAGTCAAGTGAACCAGCCGCTCCATCCCACGTCGGATGATTTTGCATCGCCATCTGAAGTCGACAACCCTAGTCATCCCGTCCTTGCCTGGGAAGACTGCAGTGACCACTGCTAGCGGCCATTGTTGAGAGTCTGTCAATTACTGCTCGTCCCGGACTAGGACGACATCACCTGTTTTGACATCTCTTGGATTTAGGTGTTGTTGTCGATGTGCTCGAAGACTTTAGATGTAGGCTCCTTTCCATTGGCGCCACAGCAGCTCAGTTAGTCTCTGGATGACATTCCACCTCCTAAAGTGTGTGATAGGCTTATCCTCCAGGTGTTTTGGAGGTAGTGTGACAGGAGGCCTTCCGATGAGACAGTGACCCGGGCGTCAAAGGTGGCAGTTTTGTCAGGTTCAGTGGAGTGAGCCATTACTAGGGGTCTAGAATTCATCATGGCTTCGGCGTTGACCAAAACTGTCTCCAGTTCATCGTAGCGGAGAGGAACCGATCCCATGGTTTTGGTTATAAGGCGTTTGAGTGTCTTTATGTTGGACTCCCAGAGCCCACCAAAATGTGTACTCCGGGGTGGGATGAAGTGCCACTTGATCCCCTTCTCTCCGGCCGATCGTTGGCACAGGGTTCGACTCGCGCTGACAAGGTTAGTGCCATTATCTGAAAAGATGTCGCTAGGTAGTCCCCTCCTAGCTGCAAAGCGATTGATAGCTGCCAGGAGGGCTTCTGTTGTCAAATTCGAACATAGCTCGACATGCACAGCCTTCGTGGCCATATATACGAACAGTACTATATAAACTTTCACTCACATGGGTTTCTGCGGATTCCCTCGGGTGACAAGTAGAGGTCCTGTCAAGTCCACACCTATTTTGGTAAAGGACAATGCAGGCGTGGTTCTGTCGATAGGCAAGTCTCCGGTTGGTTGAGTGATCGGCCTGGCATACACCCGCTGGCAGGTCACACATGACCTACCAACTCCCTTGACATGACTCTTCAAACGAGAGGCACGCCCTAACAAACCGATCAAAGTTGATGTGTCCGGATGCCCTTTGTTGTGGGCGGATGAAACAATGAGTCTTGTGATAGTTGATGATAGTCTCAATGGGATGACCTCATTTTCCCTGACGCGTCCACGTAAGCGAATGAGTCCGTCGTGGATACGTAAATGATATTTGCTCAGCAGATGCCCACGCGGCAACTGCTGTTGCTTGTTCAAGTGCTCCCAGACTTCTGGCCAACACTCATGCTGGCCCCTGTAGAGAATCAACCGTTCAGCTGCTTCCAATTTCTCGGCCGTCAATTCCTTGGAGTTGGAGACTGGCTTGTTTCTGAATTTCGTAGCCGCCTGGATGACCCAGGCTGTGATCCTCTTCAGTTTCTTGAAGCTGGAATACCATTCCCACAGACGGAATGTGGGGACTTCTGACATTGTCATGACGACTGTAGGCCTTAACCCCTCAGTTGTTGTTGGAGGAGTCAATCCTGTGTATGGCCATTGGTCTGGAGATAAGAAGAGCCAACCTGGCCCCTCCCACCATAGCTTAGATGTTGACAGATCTGAGACAGTTGTTCCCCGGCTAGCTAGGTCAGCCGGATTGTCTCTCGTCCGGACATGCCTCCACCTATGTCTGGGGAGTATGTCCATGATGCGCCCGACTTGATTCGCTTGGAACACCTGCAGTGATGCAGGTGAGTGTCCTAGCCATGCCAGGACGATCACCGGGTCAGTCCACCCGAACCATTGGTTGTTGGGCACATTTAGCTCCTTCCCCATTGTGGAGAGTATCCTGGCCAATAGGTCAGCAGCCATTACTCCAGCTTAGGGATTGTTACCAGCTTGATGGGAGTGACCTTGGCCTTGGCGACTACTAGTCTGACAGATGATGTGGTGTCGCCGTAGATAACTCGTAGATAGATTGCAGCCCCAAATGCTTTCTCAGACGCATCTGAGAAGCCATGCAGCTGCCTAGATAGGATGTCTGGTGAGTTCTTGAGACATCGTGGCACTTTGATCTTGCCAATGTCTGGAACTTCCTCCAACCAAGTTCTCCACTGTTGGTAGAGGTTCTCTGGGAGAGAGTCATTTGGTTGTCCATAGCTGCTGGAGGAAAATCCTGGCTTGCACCATCACAGGTGCAACCCAACCCATGAGGTCGTAGATTTTGGCCGCCAAGAATGCGACCTGTCATTTGGCATGGTTGTTCATCCAATTCGACCTCTGGGGTGGAGATCCGGAAGGTGTTGGTGTGTAGATTCCAGTAGATCCCCAGGGTCTTATCGGCATTGTTGATCACTAGGTCCTCTTCTGTTGCTTCTCTCAGTTCTGCTGGGATACGTCGCAACAAGGTCTGGTTATTAGTCCGGTACTTCCAGAGTTGCATCCCTGCTGAGGCTAGAAGCTTGACGAGATTGCTGCTGCTGCTGCGACGGTATCTGCACCTGTTAAGCAATCGTCAACGTATAGCTGACTCCTAACAACTTGAGACAGCTCTGGTTGGTATTTGGCCACTTCATTGTCCAGTTGGTGTAGGACTTTGGTAGCCAGGAAAGGGAAGCAAGTGACCCCGAAGGTCAGTTTCAGCATCCGGCAGTCAGTCAACTTACCACCCTGGTTCCTATAGATAAAGCGATGAAGATCACTATCTCCTGCTTGTAGCATGACCTCTCGAAACATTTTTCGTATGTCTGCCGAAAAGATTATCAGAGGTAATCTAAATTTGTTAATCACGCTGGTGATTGGCGGGTAGACGTTAGGTCCCGGGAGTAATATGTCGTTAAGTGATATCCCGGTTGATGTTGAGCAAGAAGCGTCAAACACAGCCCTCGACTTTGTCGAGGTCGACGTTTCCTTGATCACGCCGTGGACCGGCAGCAGATAGTAACTTGGTTTGTTCGTCAATTGATCCTCAGGGACTACCTCGGCATGTCCCAGGTCCAAGTACTCCTGGAGCACTTGCTCGAAGTCGCCCAGCTTCCCCTTTCTCCTGAGTGAGGATTCATTACTGAGAAATCTTCTGATGGCTGTCTGTCGAGACTCACCAAGCACAGGTGGAGTCTCCTTCCGTGGAAGTCTAACACAGAACCTCCCCTCAGGGAGTCGGTGATGGTTGTCCCAGAAGTCATCCAGAGCCCTGACCTCATCTTGGGTCAAGCTCTTCCTCTCTGGTTCAGCTTCTAGTTGATATAACCGTTCCAGAGCCTTGTCCAGTTGGCTGTATGGACAGTACAGTCTGGCCGGCAGGTGCGCTGTGCAACTGACCACCCAGCACCCAGCCGAATAAGGTCGGGTCCACTTCAGTTGCTGTACCATGTAGCAGACTACCGCGATCGGTTCTGTCACGGCTGGCCCTGGTATGTTCAGACTTACTGTTACCTGCGATCTGCACTCAAGCAGATTGCAGGTCGCTCCAGTAAAACTCCTCTGGCATGAAGTCCTATGGAGCCTAAGGGTGTTCGCTAACTGTTCTGAGATAAAGGATGTCACAGAACCATCATCCAGAAGTGCTCTTGTCACCTGCGTTAGCCGCCCATTGGTTACGGCGACCTTTGCTGTGGAAAGGATAGTGGGCACCCCTACATTGCCTGTTGAAGCTACTATTACATTGGTTGTTGATGTTGATGCTGCTGTCACTGCTGGAGTACTGTTTTTGTGGAGCATAGTATGATGCTTCTGACTGCAATGCCTGCAAGTGAAGGATGATTTGCATTGATTGGAATAATGTCCAGGATAGAGGCAGTTGAGGCAGATGCCCTGACTATGGACAACTTCCTGCCTTCTCTCGACTACCATGTCGATGAACTTCTGACATTTAGAGATAGAGTGTTGTCTTCCACCACAGATCTTGCAGGACCGCATGTTGTCTGGTTGTCAGCTCTGCGATACAGTGGCAACAGGACTGGTTCTTCCTGACCTCTTTGGTGCTTGCTTGGACTTTGGTACTGTGGTGGTGGGTTGCTCTACCATACAGACTTCCCTCTTCCGGAAAAAAATCCCGGACTTCCTGGATCGTGGGAAGTTTATCGTTGTCTGCCCAATGTATGCCCCACTCATATGCCATCGTTTTATCAAACCTGGAAACAAACAAAGTCCCCAGGAAACTTTCGAGATTGTCACCTTTGTGCTGTTTGAGTCCCTTTAGGTTGAGGTCTATGGTTTCACGCATTTGCCGCAATGATTCAGCGGTGTAGGTATAAGTCTCGGCCTTGACAAGGACAGCTACGTGGATGGGGTACACCCTCCAGGATCCCCCGTAAGTATCCTCGAGGGCCTGGATGGCGTCAGCGTACCCATTCACGAGAGCCGCATACTGCCTTACAGTTTGCTTGGCAGCTGTCATTGTCATGCAGCCCAAGAGGTGCATACACTTCTCTTGGTCTGTAAGACCCAATCCCTCCTTATCCATTGCTGCAGTGAAGATCGCCTTAAAGCTTACCCACTCCGTGGGATCACCATGGAATTTGGGCAAGTCCAGTCGTAATCTGCTGCTGTGATGTATGGTAGTATTGGTGGTAGAAGTAGTTGGGGTCATTCCTGCAGGCGTGTCTAGAGTCTCTTTGAGGGAGTCTTTGTATCTCTGGCTCAGTTCCCTCAATGCTTCCAGCTGGTCTGACAAGGCTCCTACGTCACGGAACCGCTGCATTGCCAGTTTCACCCTGTTGAAGACGGTTGACGGCCACTGAAACTCCGTCCTGTTGATTGCAGCTGCTGGCTCACCCTGGTTTATGAGCCGCTGCAGATCATCTTGTAACAATGCCATCTTCTGAGCCAGCCCGTGTTGCTGACCCAAGTCGGTTACTGCGTCTGACAAGGCCAGATGCTCACTCTCGGATTGAGCTTGGTTGTCTTCCACGGTTTCCACCTGAACATCATCGTCTCCAATCCGGTCCATTTTCCGGTAGAATAATGCGTTTGAGAGTTTCAGGGCTCTGTCAAGCTCAGCAGCCTTTCGTTGGAGCTCCCTGGGATTGAGTGTCTCAGGGAGCTTTGCCGCGAATTCCTCCACCTGCTTCTTGATCCTCCCATACTGCACCTTCCTTGCCCGAATCCGCCTGGCGACGGGCTCGGATGTAGGCAAGGTACGGATCTCTGCCAACTCTTCTTCTAGAGTAGGCATGACTTGATATATGTAAGCCGGGATCATCGAGCTTTCTGAGGAGGTTGGTGAGGGAGTCAGTAAAGATTCCACAAGCAGCAACCAGTCCTTTGTCCTGGAACCGGTAGTGTATACGCTAGTAGGGGAATACTTTACGTTACGTTGCGTTGACGTTGACGTTGGTTGATAGCGACGTTGATTGTTGTGTCGATAGATGTGACGATGACTTTGACGTTGATGGTATCGACGTTGATGTGGTACCTGCACACAACTACCCTCACAAGGTTAGGCGTTGCGCTCTGCGTTGTGTCAAGCATTCGCACGCAAAGGTACCCTGATCACTACCAGAAGCCCAAAGAAGCGGGCTAATGGAGTCTTCCTGCCGGCAGTGGAAGAATTTGTTCGTTTCCGGCTCCCCAATAAAGCTAGGTACCTGGAGACGAACAGAGACTGGCTGTGGTCCTTCCGACAGAGATGGTCGGCACTGACTGCACACGGGGTAAACAGCTACTAGCAAGTTAACTGGCTTGACTTGTAGTATTGTCTACCACAAGTCCTTTGCAACCCTAGTTACGATAACGATAAATGTCTAGATGTCTACCCTAGTCTAAAAGACCACCTGTGCTGTCCTAAGTCAGTCAGAAAAGGTGTGGATGCATTTATAGACAAACTTAGCCTGATTGGGTATGGGGTCGTCAATTCCCTAAACTCAGCTATCAGGTTGGGTGAAGTGTCATCAATCCAACAAAACACACACAGTTGGTTGATTAGGTAAAGTGTCCACACTTGAGTTAACTTAATTAAGCCCAACTGAGTAAAGGTCGTCAAGTTAGAAAACTCCTGTAAAGTCTAGTCTGGTAAGGAATTGTCGTTTACTAAAACTCGGTTGTTAGAGAATTATCAAAGGGCAACGAGGTTGTTCTCTCAGTGGAGAGAGAAGCTCAGCTGTCTTCAGTGGGAAGTCAGCACGTGTTAGGAGTGTCTCCTCAGTTGAGAGGAGAGCTCTTCTGTCTTCTATGTCCAGAAGGCAGACCAAAGTGCTCTGTCAACCGCAGTCAACAAAGGCTTGATAGTGTCCTCCACCAGCAGTGGAAGACAGGTAGATACGGCTCCCAGTCATAGTAGTCAACTTGGTTGTTGTCAGGTGATGTCTCCCACTAGCAGTGAGAGACCGATGTCTGGCTCCCGTTTGTCTTGGGAGTCAGGTAGATAGTCGATATCATAGGTGGCTAGCTCGGATTCCCTGTCCAAAGAATCCGGCTCAAAGGACCATGAAATGGGCTCCAGTCAAATAGAGGCCGAGACCCGATTCGAAACAAACTGATAATAAATAAATTAACTGAGCTAAAAATAAAGTGAGCTAAAAATATGGGCAGAAATCACACCCACGTAAATTCAAAGACTTCAACATTAAAAAAACCCTTACCCACCCATGTGCAACTAAAGCACTCCTACTTCAAAATTAAGACTTCAAACTTTATACATACATTAATTTGTACTTTGTTTAGAAGTGGTTTGGGGGATGTTTCTAAATATTTTTTTTAATTTTATGTTAACGTTTTGGTAAAAATAGTGGATGTCTAACAATAATTTGAAAAACTGTGATTCACTTGAACAAAATTTTTTTTTCACCCAGTCTCTTAAAGAGTGCTTTCAGGTGACATAAACCATCACTATAAACAAGTAGTGAGAACAGTTATGATTTTTAGAAGATTGACAGTTCCACTCATGAGATAATTGCGGTAAACTATAACACAAATTATTCCAGCTGATAATGCCAGTAACTGAATAAAATGAAGCACAAGTTACCTTGTGAACAAATTTCACTCCACAGGAGTTAAAATAAAGTAGCAAACTTAATGTAGAAGCTATTATATATTGTGTTAGGCTCAGATTTAGAGGATCTTTGCTAAAAATTCTGCCGACAAAATCCGAAAGGCAATAGCTATAGCCAAGGTCAAACTTCGTACGATTCCCACCTTCACCTCAGTAAGAATTGGCAAGGCGTGGGTAGTACGATTCATGGTGGATTAGGCGAGCAAATAAATGCTCGTAGTAGCTATTGCAGTGTTTGAATGCAAGGAAGACGAACATCACATGCTATATGTTTATGGTGGGGCTGAGTTCGCTGCGCTTTCCTTCCACGAGTTTTGGTTTTCTTCCAGCATTGTCGGACTCTGTCTCAGGTGAGTTTGTCAAGTTAACTGAATGAGGTTATGGTACCATTTTCTACAAGAATAAAAAATACTGAAATATGCAGTCATTAGTGTAACTATTTATTTACCTGTCATAACTTGCAGATACCATGGGGCTCTGCTAGTCACAGATCTAGTGGTTTACAAGAAGAACTAAGTACTGATTCAACAAAGCTACAGTGCTACTGAGAAACAAAAAGCAGGCATCTGCACAGGGGCGGAGCCACGTGGTTAGGTTTATCAATTGTGGGCGGGAAGCTTTAGAATTACCTGCGTAAGCTAAGTTAGCGGCGTTGTTCAATTATTGCGAGCATCCGGCATTTCTGGTGCACGCGCGTTGCTATGTCACAGCACCCTTAGAATATTCCAGTATTGTAGTTTTTGAATGGGGAAATTCAGAAGTTTTGGCTATGGAAGTGCTATAAAAATTATCAAGAAGCCCTATTCAAGTGAAAGAGGATTTTACACACATGAGAAGAGTAGATGATGATGTTCGGGACTGCTATAGTCACCGAAGGCACACAGAACTATTTAGCTAATTAGCAACGTACTCATAACAATTAGCAAGCTATTCACACATACAAATTACTTTATAATTATATTCATAGATTAACCACTCATGCTTTCCTGTATCATTTCACTTATAGGCAGCCTGCTAGCTCTGCCTCTTTGGTGCTGATAACTATTGTTTGTGTTATTATTCTATAACCTAACATAGTTCACTAAAGGGAAGTGGACTCTCCCCCATGAGTCTTTAAGGCCGTCAACTTTATGAGCGGTGCAGTGCATTATTCTGAGCCAGTGCACTGAGTTGTCGATACTTTACCAAATCCTACATTGCGAGTCAGCCCCACGTAGACTTTCTCTGTCCATCCATTGTAGGTCGGCCTTCCATACCCGTTCAGACGAATACAATTCCCCTAAATGTAGGTACATTGCTTATCAGCTTGCTCAGGAATAGTGAATATTACATCTATCATTCCAGAAATACAATTTTTGGTCAGGTAGGGATATTTTATAACGAAGGTGATAATATTAACTGACATGCTGTAGTTAACCTTGCAGTAGCAGGTGCAGTGAAGTAACAGCTTCCAAGTAGCTAGTCAAGTTATATTGTTAATTCTTTTCCTATTACTGTGATTCACAGGTGCTTTAATATAATAAAATATCTGGACCATACACAAAATAAGTACTCAAATATACACTTTTTATACCATGACCAATCAAAATTGTGTCTTAATAAAGTCAACAAGCAATTGTACTTGACAAGGAATATTCTGAGTTGCAATCGCTTGGCTAACATTATTCATTGCACTATTGCTTCAAGTGTGTGTGTCTCATATTGGAATAAACTGGTATTTACAACACAAATATATTAGCCTAATCTCTAGCTAGTTCAGAAGGAGGAACAACAAAGTGATAGCATCAGCATATGTTTTAAGAATTGTTCAAATTGCAAAAATTTCTATCTCAAACATGCTGACTGAATATCAATATAATATATATATCTTTATCATATAGAAGAATAATAACTACTGAGTCGCTAAAACTAAAACCTTCATGCAAATGAGAAAATAGTTGGTCGGTTTCTTGGAGGACATTGAAGATCATTGTTTTAATGGTGTGGGGGTAAACATCCTCAGGGTGGTGGGAGGGTGGGGTGGGTGATTTGGGAGGGAGGCAAAAAGCCCTACTGATCGGTCTAAAACACCCCATTACAATACGAAAGTATTGGAGTAATACTAATAGTACAAACCTTAGGAGTAGCTGCAGCCAGCTCATCCAAGATCTGGCCTTTATTTGAGACCATACCCACAATTTTAAGTGGATTGTAGCACATGTTCAAAACAATTCTCTTATAACATTCTTTGAGAATGTTATTAGAGTTACAAAATGTTCACAGCTCAAACTTCTCACAAACAGTACTTATGTAAGCTCTCCATAATCGATTTAAACAAGTAGACATTCTAGAAAATCAAGCTGAAAATTCCTGCAGACATCCAGTAGTTCGGGATTATAAACAATCGTAAGTCATTAAAAACTTTTTATTGATTTCATATTTGTATGTCTAGAAAGTTCAGCAGTTGTCACCTGACCCTTTTCTCCTCCCCAAAAGTGATAGTGAGACAGAGACAACAACGACAATTCACAGCTAGACACAAATTATTTTCTCATTAGTTTTCTCCAGAAAGTTGGTTGTATGGTGATATGGGGTCAGTAAAGTAGATTGATAATAAACACTCAACACTGTTAATCTAGTCATATATATAATATATATATATATTTATTGCAGCTTTGATATTTTTACTTGAATATTTCCGCATCACGCGAGCGTTCTGTATTCTCCCATATTGTACGGTTTATATTGTACGCTCCTTGTAGCGCGCG
>WLWI01005283.1_pt1 | contig 10798 bp, 3 predicted proteins | sample 6701501 | NCBI WGS metagenome assembly WLWI01 (sample SAMN12718690, study PRJNA515312) | sponge metagenome | isolation source: marine sponge | host: Mycale hentscheli | place: New Zealand: South Island, Marlborough, Capsize Point | collected 2014-11-01
GATGCCCAGTGTCCTGCCAAAGCTGAAGAAGGCAGCGTTCTTGCTTTCAGTGGATACCAGCACCCACTGTCCAATCATTTCACGACTCCAATCAATGCGTTTGACACAGAGCATCCTTTCAAAAGCGTAGAGCATGCCTTCTTTTGGAAGATGGCCACTGACCTTGGGAATGATGACCTCGCTGAAAGGATCAAGGATGCGGTGCATGCAGGTGTCGCCAAAAGACTTAGCAAAGAGATGGATGAAAGTACAAGACAAAACTGGGAAGATGAAAATCATAATGTTATGAAAGAATTACTGCTTGAAAAGGCCAGAACCTGTACACCCTTTCGCAATTGTCTGATGATGAACCAGGACAAAATGCTAGCAGAGAGCACACAGAATAAACGATGGGGAACAGGACTAACAAAAGGAATAACAGAGCGCACTAAACCGAATTACTGGCCCGGCACAAATCTTCTAGGTATCATGTTGATGGAGATTAGTGTGGAGCAGATGACCTCCTTCCAAAGCCAGCCAGCTCCGTCTGTTCAAGTTGATGATGAGCTTGCTACACCTGCAGATGATGCGTCTGTCAGTATGCAAGATGCTGGTGATGCGTCTGCGATGGTTGAAACTACTCATCTGATATCACAATCTCCACCATCCATATCAGACACAAGCTCCGACGTGGAAAAGACTCACAGAGACACGTCGAAGACACGCAAGAAACCAAAAAACCCCAAGCAAAACCCAAACATGCCCCACATGAAGACAACATCTACAAAGGAAACTCCTTCTAAAGACAAAGCGGCACCCGACATACGTACCTTCATGGACCCTATTACGGGTAAACGAAAAACAACCGACAGCACTCCAGAAAAAAACAATAATGAGAAAAAGATGAACACGTGAGATTGAGGACGATGCTGTTGATTGCCGACTTGGACTGTAAGTAGACTTCTCTCATGGATTACGCATTAGGACCACGGACATTAATCAGTGATATTTAAACACTTGTACACTGATGGGAACTAAAGGTAATCAACTTCACATTGGTACAATTAATGCCAGAGGTTTAAATAACACAAAAAAACGTTTATCGCTATCAGAATGGGCTAAAGTTGGTAATCTTGATATAATTCTTATACAAGAAACCTATTGTACTAGCCGATTTTCATCTGTTTTTAACAGGTTATGGAAAGGTGAAATATATCACTCACACACAGATTCCAAACATTCTAGAGGTGTGTGCATTATGATAAATCATAAGTTCAACTGTAAAGTATTAAGTTATCATTATGATGATAAGGGAAGAAAGTTGTTATTGAATTTTGAATATGGTGATGACAAGTACACTGTTGTAAATCTGTATTGTCCAACTGACCAAAGAGAACGTGAAATATTTCTTAATGATTGTATAGGTTGGATTAATTCAAAACGCATTAATGATAGCTACCTCATTTTGGGAGGAGATATGAATTGCATTGATTCCCCATCCGACAGAGTATCAAATATGACAGATAAATCTTCAAGATCATTGAGAAACCTTAAGCGTTCCCTCTGTATAACTGATATGTGGAGGTTTTTGCACCCTGATAAATGTGATTTTACTTATGTAGATCCTAGTTGTAGGAATTATAATAGTAGAATTGATATATTATGTGTGTGTAATGACCTAGAAAGGCGTGTTGTGAGGTGCGAACACGAGATTGCTCCTTGTCCAGACCATAAGGCTGTTGTCATGTATATAGAATTAAAGGATAAGCCGAGAGGTAAAGGATACTGGAAGTTAAATGTTAGTGTGTTAGAAGAAAAGAATTATGTAGATAATGTGCGTGAAATTATGAAGGATACTCTTATTGAATATCAAAATCAAGCTGAGAAATCATTAATCTGGGAACTCGTGAAAATAAGGATAAAAGAGTTTTCTATTCGATACTGCACATCTAGAGTTAGCAAAAAAGTAACAGAAATGAAACAACTGGAATCAAGTATACATATTTTAGATAGTAAGATTCAACTAGAACCTCATAATGAGGAATATGTTACAGAGAGAAAGATTCTTAAACAAACATTAGATACTTTATATGCAGATAAAGCTATTGGTGCACAAGTACGTGCAAAAGTACGATGGGTAGAAGATGGTGAGAAATCAACCTCATATTTTTTAGCTGTCGAAAAATACAGACAAGGAAACAATGTTATTAACTGTCTCACAGAAAACAAAGTACAATACTTTGATGATTCTGATATCTTAAGAATAGCTCGAGAATTTTTCAGTGATTTATATACAAGCAAGCAACCTCCTCAAAGTGAAATAACTGCATATTTAGATAGAGTAAACGTACCAACTTTAACGGATGAGGAAAGTAGTCTATGCGAAGGTGCTATTTCGAATCTAGAATGTGTTTCAGCTCTAAGTGAAATGAATATGAATAAGTCTCCAGGTGAAGACGGTTTACCTGTGGAATTCTACAGGAAATTTTGGAATGATATTGGTAGTTTCATTGTCGATATATATAACGATAGTTTTACGAAACACGAATTACCTTTATCTATGAGAAAAGCAGTTATAGCATTAATTTTCAAAAAAGGAGATAAGGAAAAAATAGAAAACTACAGACCTATAAGTCTTACTAATACTGATTATAAGATATTAGCTTTTGTCCTTGCTAAAAGGTTACAAAGGGTAATCAGTATTGTGATTAGTCCTGATCAAGTGGCTTACATAAAAGGTCGCTTTATTGGTACAAATGTTCGTTTAATACAAGATGTATTCAAACTTTATAATGATAGAAATATGCCAGGCTTGTTTATGTTTGTAGACTTCAAAAAGGCTTTTGATAGCGTTGAATGGGATTTCCTGTTTGAGGTGTTGAGGAAATTCAATATTGGGGATAATTTTCAAACGTGGATTAAATTATTATATATAAAACCTTGTGCATCGGTAAAGAATAATGGTTTTCTGTCTGAAGAATTTTCATTATATAGAGGTGTGAGACAGGGTTGTCCTGTTTCTGCATTACTTTTTATTCTCTGTATGGAAGTCTTGGCGTGTCGCATAAAGCAAAATGATAGAATTTCTGGTTTATGTCTTGATAGTATAAGAGATCATAATATAAAGATAACTCAGTACGCTGATGATGCTACTCTGTTTCTTAGGAATGCAGCAGATATGCAGGAAGCAATAGAAACTTTAGAAATATTTGGAAAGATATCTGGAACCGAGTTGAACTTGGCTAAATGTGAAGGACTATGGATTGGTTGTAACAAGAATAGGCAAAACAATTGCAATATGCATCAGATGAAATGGCCTGTTACGCCTGTTCGATATCTGGGTATATACATTGGTCATGATGAACAGGAGTGTAATAGATTAAATTTTCAAGACAAAGTTGACCAAATAGATGAGGTATTAAAACAAGCAGAAAAACGAAATGTAACCCTATTTGGAAAAGTATGTTTAATTAAGGCATTAGCCATTTCTAAAATAACATATGTTGCAACATGCCTTGACGTTCCAGATAGAACCATAAAAGACATAGATCAAAGACTGTTTAGATATCTATGGGGCAAACGGGATCGGATCAAACGTAAGAGTGCTATAAATACATTACAGAAGGGCGGGTTAAACATGATTGATCTAAAGTCACATCTTTGTGCATTAAAAGCAGCATGGGCTTGCCGTATTGCCACTGCTCCAGAAGAATCTTTATGGTCGTATTTACCAAAAATGTATTTATCAAAACTTGGTGATGATTTCCTGATTTTAAAAACAACAGTTACAGAAATAGATATGCTGCCATATTTGAAACAGATCCCTAAGTTTTATCAAGATGTAGTTCTTTCATACAATAAGTCAAAAATTGTAACATCTAATGATTTCTATGATAATGTTTTAAATCAACCTATCTGGGGGAATAAGTATTTGAAATTCAAAAAGAAAACTCTATTTTTTAAAAGCTGGATCAAAGAAGGAATATTGTTGATAAAGAATCTAAAATTAGTTAATGGTAAACTAGATGTCAAATTTCTAAATAATGTCATACAAGATAAACGTAAATTTCATAGTGAAATAAATATCTTGCAATCTGTATTCAAATTAGCAAAACTTAACCTTTCAAACGAACCTTCTAATGAAAATAGAATCCCCGTTTTTCTATGTCATAGCGAGGAAACTTATACATGGGAATTGAAAAGATCTAGATTTTATTATTGTAACTTAATTGAAAATATAGCTATACGTCCAACGTCTGAGAGATACTGGAACGAGTTTACTAATGGAAGGATAACTGACGATAAGTTACTTGATTCGTACAACCACAAAGTAAAACAGATAAAAGATAAAAAATTATCAGAAACAAGTTTCAAAATACTTAATAACATATTACCGTGTAATCGGAATTTATATAAGTGGGGTAAGAGTGAAACGAAAATGTGTTCTTTTTGCCAAGAGGAGGAAAACATCAGCCATCTGTTATATAGTTGTACATATGCACAATATATATGGAGTATTGTTACAAGATCGTTAGACAGTGAGAAGTATGTTACGCATGATACAGTTATTTTTGGCTTAGGTTTAGATACCCCCCTAAGTTATTTATTTTCAATAGTGATCTATTATATTTATCGTGAATGGTTAATTTGTTCTTTTGAACACAAACAACGAAAACAACATTTCTGTATCAAATCATTGATTAGCTATCTAGGTATTAAACAAAATGTATATGCAAAATGTACGAATAACATATGGATAGAGGTTTGTTTTAGAATAGAAGCTTTAATATGTGTTTTGAAAGCAATGTGCTAATACTGTATGTGTATCGTATTGTCAATAGTGTATTGCTGTATTACTCATGTATGTGTGGTTTTATTATAAAATAAACTTGGAAAAAAATTTAAAAAAAAATAAAAATAAACTCACGGATGTAAAATAACATATATATGTGCCCGTGCATCAGTCATTCTCAGAGCCAGTGCATTTCATACATCCTTGATTCGAACGTTACAGCTGGAATAAGTCACTTACCTATTGGTCTGCCTTGCTGGCCTAGTCAGTAAGGGCGTCAGCCAATAGGTCTGTGTATCTATCATGTAACACCATGAACATGGGTTCAAACCCCACCCAGGGTATAAACTCATGGATGTAAAATAACTTATATTGGTAACATTTACTGTGCTAACAACGATCAAAAATACACAATAACTAGCAGAAACTTGAAATATTTATTGACACAATAATTGCCATGTGCAAACAAAACGTAACTTATTTTATCAAAGTAGTATCAATTGTAACTATGTAATCACATCTTAACAACTCCTGATGATAAATGTCAACAACAATGCAAATATGGCAATTTGTGCAAAATTTGCATCACAAAGTAACCTGACAGTGGTTGTACATATTGGTAGGATAAACACCAACATGTCCATTACTTGGTCCTTGTTTTGCTTCAATATAGAATATAGTGCAATAAAAATGAATAATCAACATCAAATAACAATCAATATGATTTGAATACTTGACCACATTCAGGCAATCACTTTAGAGTATACTATATATGGTTATCTGTATTCTACATATAGTTTGTCATAGCTATCATTGTCGATGGACATCAATATAGCAAATGATAGAAAACCCAGAAAAAACAAGCTTTGACAATATCAATAACCATGTTGGCTGTCTGACTGATGTTTCCTTCTATTCAAACCACTTTCTCTCCAATTGCCGATGTTGTCCTTTTAGCAATACCTAGCTTTTACATCTTATACAAGAGAAATAAATGCCGAGACAATGTCAAATACTCAACACTTGAAAAGGGACAGTTAAAAACAACTAGCATTGTCCAATATTTAATAGATATTGTGGTAATTAATCTCGAGTGACACATATATAATCTCTACATCTATTATTGGTGCCGTGGGACATGCCTTACATGTGAAATATAGCATGAGCACATATATAAGTCGAGCACTAACAGTAATTGCAAGTTCGGATACACCTATCTAATATATGTAAATATGTATGTATTTATGTATGTGTGTAATACATATAATATAACACGTGTATATATATATATATATGTTGCACTTTCATTCCAATAATAAGTGAAACTAATATCTACACATTCGCTAGTATTTTGGACTAATACAGTTAAAACGCAATACAGCAACACATAGTGAATCTAATTCTGTAATAACGTAGCGGATTTTATTTTTGTAATTTCAGTATCTCTACGTAGTTAAAACACACAAAATATTAGATGCAAAACACTTGAATCATATCCTCATGAATATGGTATGGCGTGCTGATCTGAGAGAGGCTAACTTTACAGCCAAGCGCCTCGCCATGAGACTCACAATATATCTGCATCCATTTATAGGTACAACAACACAACCGCCATGTCAAGTGCCACGTCTCTGGTCAATTGAATAAATATTGTTAAATCAACACAAACATCATCTTGACTAATCACGTTTTCAAATATGTTCAACCATTCTCAGTCTCTGGTAGCCTATAACTTTGTGCATTATAGAAAGAGGACCGCATAGAGAACTATGCATTTATAGCAGTGTTATTTCCATCGCAAATGATAAATGATCTACTGGAGAGGTACCTGTACCATACATGTGCACAGTGTTCATAAACAACTAATACATTACACATAATACACACCCTTCATTCTATCACAATACTTTGAATTTCTAATACATGCACATAAAATTTATTTCGAATAAACATAATGTGAATTCATACACCATAATCATCACAATCAGAAAACACTTATAACAATCGCTAAATCATACTTTAATATCAACATCAGAAAATGTACACCTGATATAATTATTGCATTCTGTGTTATACTGCAAAGGTTTAAACGCAAAGTGACCAAATATAATACAACAGGTTAAAATTACAGGAGCACCTGACGAGCTGTTCCTTGAAAAAGCTGTTCTTTCGCAATATTGATCTGGCTAGGAAATCTGACAAAATCCAGGGAACAGCTCCAGCAAAATTTCTATAAAATTGACTTTTAAAATGCTTTAAAGTCATCATCTTAGCCATGCAATAGAACTATCTCTAAAATAGTAATATCTCAGTACTTTAACAGGAAAATTTTGCATTTTTCCAAGATGTTTTTATTTACTTTGGAGCCTTCGAGGGGCCAGCTGGCTGGGAGAAAAGGAACATATTTTCAATTTTATAAAACTTTCCAAAGTTTTAAAATTCATGTTTTCTTTGCATTTGGAGGTGATTTGAGTCATTTGAAGCACTTTTTGAAAAATGACCCGTTGGGTGCTCCTGAAATTAGTTTTCTGAGTATAAAAAGCTCGAACAATTTCATCTGACCAAATTACGTTCGACTTATAACTAGTTCATCACCCCATAATGTAACTTAACTTCACCAATTATGAGGTCATAACACAATGTGAAGCATTATGTTATTTTCCATGCAGTTGATGGATCAATAAGTTGATAATACTTTTTTCGAGTTCCAAATGTCCACAAAAAAGTCCTGTTGACAAAGTTACTGTATGGATTATCATGACTTGTGCCAACCTTTCTCAAATAACAGTTGTGAGTAAGATCAATTCAAAATATACTACGTGGACAAATAATTTTCTTTAACATCTAGAGGCAGAAATGACTTCAAAAACTTCAAACATAAGATTATTAAATACATTTACTGTTTACTTTTCTCACCTATCTAGAAAGTATTTTGTGTGAACATTGGCTGTTCAGCGTTAAAAGAAAATATATTAGAAACATCTTCCCGGAATGTAACTATGCAATTAAGTGCTTTGATGATGATCTAATGTAGAGCCCATGCCAATTTGGATTCATGCAAAGTAAAGTGTGCTCTCCACTATATGTAGCCCTGATGTTTATATATTATATAATATAATGTTTATAATTATATATATATATAATTACAGTTGATGCAAAGTATTCACAACAAGACATGTTCATTACTTTTATGGATACTTCAAAAGTTCTTGATAAAGTTAGATCAATATATTGCCATATGCAATATGTGCAGTGAGTACAATTTATGAGCAAGGAATTCTTGGACAACTATGGATGCTCTTTGCCAGCATGTATCACCCCTTCGGCTGTTTGGAAAGGAGAGATCTTAAAATCCTTCCTGGAGGTATCATGCCTGGCACTTCCTAAGTCTGGGTAAAACAAGATACTCCACTAATTCCAAGAATCATCAAAGACCGTTTGTGATTTCCTACATGCTGGTGCAGTAATGGTGGTTATCAACCTGGCCTTGATATCATAGTGTCATCATTACAAGCAGACCTTACCATAGTTGAAAATGATTCACGAAGAGCCTGATATACATGCACTTTCAATTCAAACAAAACCTAAGCGGTGTCAGTCAACTGCAAACACCATCCAACTTTGGACCTTTATGGTGAAACACTTGGCATCTCCATATGCAACAAGGTCAACAACAACAACAACAACACTATTGAAGCCAGAATTGCTTCAGCTAGGAAAACCATAATGAGTCTTCTTGACACTGGCTTAAGGAATGGAGTCGAACTGCTGATATGCACTCACATATAGGAAAATACTTTATGACAATATTAACATATGGACTGGAGGCAGTGGTATTTAATGAAGCAGCGCCATGTTATTAATTTCCATTCATGTTATTTTGAACGTTTGAGTCAGAATATTTTCATGTTGCACGTTTATCAGTAATCCGAAATATAGTCAGTTGTTATTACATGTCGTCTCAGAAGTACAAGCGTTAATAGTGGATAAATAAAAGTTGTGAATAAGACTCTGGACTCGTATTATAAATAGTTGATGTGGTGGCACAATTCTCGGAACCCGCGTCCTTGTTACAGTATATACACAGCTCCATTATACAGTTCAGCAGATCTAGTATTCTTCAAACAACGCAGTGCAATCCCCCATTTTCCCCCACTCGAAACACACGAAGAAACTCACCAAAATGTCCTCAAAATCCATCAAACCATGGCAATTGGAAGAGGATGTTACCTTCACCTCTTACAGCAAGTGGCAGTCTACCATGATGTACTGTCTAAACAGAGAAGCAGACTGGAAAAGCTTTCTTAAGCCAATTAAGCCTACCAACAAAGACTCCTCGTGGACACACCTCACTGCTGACAACCCAACAAGAAACTTACAACCGGACACAGGAGTTGATGGCATGGATGCAGACACAAAAGTCTTACACCTCAACAACATGCTGGAATATATTGCCCAGTTTGTGCCTGTTTTCCTCCATCATGAGATTACCAGGGAATGTACAGATATGGGAGAAATCTTCAATTGCATCCGGCAATACTACAATTTGCAACAAAGTGAGGCAAATTTCTTGAAACTGGCAACCATCAGATGGGAAGGCCCAGAAAAGGAGCATCCAGAACGCCTATATCGTCGCATCCTGTCACACCTAACAGACGACTTCCTCAAAGTGGGTGGAAGCTTGAAGCACAACAAGTCAGTGCCACCTCGTGATGAGGATCTGAGCCCAACAGTCGAGCGACTAGCAGTACTACGTTGGCTGGAGCTCATTAACAGCCGCCTTCCGATGCTGATTGCACGCACCTTTGCCACTGACTTACAGACAAGGACTCTGAAGGACCTGCAACCTCAAATCGTAAATGCCATGGATAGCCTCCTCGAACAGCTGCGATCGGAGGATGCCCAAGTTGCTCGGATACAATCATTGCAACTTGAGGATACTATAATCGCACGTGTATTCCATCCTCGACATACCGTACACGTGGACCAGCTACTTCAAAACCACGTCCGGGATCGTTCCGACCAAAATCCAACATGCGTCAACATCCCAATCCAGCCGTCAGTTTTGCACTAACTGTCATGGTTGGAACCGTCCAGCACAAGGTCACAACATGGCAACTTGCAGGTACATCTCTGAGCTGAGGCAGGACTTGGCCAGCAATGCTTACCAAGTTACTACACAGGAATACGAAGAGGACACTTACCATGCAAACGATTCCGAAGACCATGAATGACTAGATGATCATCGACAAATACCCATTCACAAAGTATCTATAGCTTCATCACCCATCTTGCAAGTGTTCTATGCTCATCACCCTATCCGCATACTATGTGACTCTGGTGCAGAATCCTCACTAATCAAGCTTTCCACAGCAGTTAAACTTGGATTAGATGTAAAACCCACTGTCCATTCTGCCAATCAGCTACTTGTGGTGAGGTCCATATCAGCTTTACCCGTGGTGACTTCACTCTCCCAATCGAAGCCATCGTTATGGAGGATCTAGGGTGTGATGTTATGGTGGTGCTCCATTTTTAGAGCAAAATCAAATTGTCCTGGATATGCCCAATCGTGAAATTGTGATAAAATCAAAACATTGCTTCCCATATGCTCCAAAATCGGCATTCAAACCACCTCTATCTATAAGACAATCTGCATCTTTCCTTCTGAGAGCCCCATCACATCAAACCATACTTCCAGGCGAGAGTATCACACTTCCTGCACCAGAGGGGTTAGTAAACAACACACGAATAGCCATTGAGCCCCGTTCCGACACTGGTGACACTTCCTGGATAACACCATGCGTGACTGAAAGTGTAGCAGGGATAATTCATATTCCAAACACCACCTCTGAACCAGTACGCATCTTGAAACATCAGCACCTTGCTCAAGCCTATTATATGTTATTTTACATCCGTGAGTTTATACCCTGGGTGGGGTTCGAACCCATGTTCATGGTGTTACATGGGAGATGCACAGACCTATTGGCTGACGCCCTTACTGACTAGGCCAGCAAGGCAGACCAATAG
>WLWI01005284.1_pt1 | contig 10798 bp, 10 predicted proteins | sample 6701501 | NCBI WGS metagenome assembly WLWI01 (sample SAMN12718690, study PRJNA515312) | sponge metagenome | isolation source: marine sponge | host: Mycale hentscheli | place: New Zealand: South Island, Marlborough, Capsize Point | collected 2014-11-01
GTATTGAAGTACAAAATGTCACCGGCACTGACGACGATACGATCGCACTTACTCGGCATCCTCTCTGTGCTGCCGTCTGCGCGCTTGAGGATTTTCTCAGACCGCCGTCCTGGCTCACCACCGTTGACGCCCCATGGATAGGTCAACCAGCGTTCATCATGAATTGCGATCGTGCCATCACAAAGAAAATAGTAAGCGACACTCAAACCATTACCGCCTCGATGTAATCCGGCGCCCCCAGAATCCGCTATCGGTTCATATTTTTCTATTCGTAATGGAAAGTAGGCCTCAATAAATTCGTTGGGTACATTTGTAAAACTCGGCCACAGAGAGTGACCATCAGGTCCATCTCCGGCCGGACGCCCTGGCACTCCGCCAAAACCGATCTGAAATAATTGAAACCACTCACCCTTATCATCATAGCCAGAGTAAAACAGATGCGGACTATCAGAAAACCCAGCAGCATTCAAAGCTTCAGGTGCTCCCTGACCGAGCAAGCCTCCCATCACATCAAATATTCTCCCCAGTGCATGCGTCCTGCCCGATAGTGCCGCTGGATAATTTGGTTTTAACAGAGAACCTTTTGGGAGACGCACCTCAACCAGATCATAAAAGCCATCGTTAAACAGAATATGCGGGTCAAACAGATTGATTGTAAACGCCCCAAAAAACATCTTGAACATTTCTTCACTCAAATAAAAATTGATTGAACTCTTTGCCTGCGGATCGGTTCCCTCGAAATCGAAAATAGCTTTGGAGTCTTCCCGCCAAAGCGTGCACTTAATTTTATATGGCCCTACACCAACACCATCATCACAAAGATAGTCTTCGAAAGAGCGTGGTTCTTCCGGTACCAGCATCTCTATTATCTGTTTCATAGCGAGGTGATTCCGTTCAAGCATGATTTCCATCGTTGAATGCAATATGTCATCACCGAAACGCTCGGCCAGTTCGGCACAGCGTTTAGCCGCTGTATTACATGCGGCCACCAGGGCGTTCAGATCAAATCGATTCCACTGAGGTGTTCTTACGTTATGTAATATCAGTTCCAGGATATCCTCCTGTAGTACACCTTTTTTATACAGCTTTGTGGGTGGAATACGAATGCCTTCCTGAAAAATGCTTGAAGCTTCGATTGGGATACTGCCCGGTACCATGCCGCCATTATCCGACATGTGACCAAACATTGCTGACCAGGCGATATGACGTTGGTCTTTAAATATAGGTACAAGCACAATCCAGTCTGGTAAGTGAGAGACAGCACCGTTACACATATAAGGATCATTGGTGATGATGATATCGCCTTCTTCAATTTCAGAATCATAGGCTTGCATGAAGCCATAGATGAAGGAACCAAATTGGCCTACCACCATTTTCCCATCACGATTGGCGACCATGGGGAAACAATCACCCTGCTCACGAATTCCAGGTGACATCGCGGTACGAAATAACACTGCATCCATCTCTACTCTTACGTTTTTCAGCGCATTCTCAATGATATCTACTGTCACTGTATCAACTTCAATACGTTTGAGTGGAGTGGTATTTTTTTCAACAATAGTTGCTGTCATGCTCGTCGCCTCTTAACCCTGTGGATTAATAATAAGATTCCCTTGTTGATCAACCTTTGCTTCATAGCCGGGAAGAATGACCGTTGTTGAATCCATTTCGTTGACTATAGCTGGTCCAGGAATACTCAAGCCATCATGTAGTTTTCCGCGCGCATATATCACTATGTCATGCCACATTCCATCGTAATAGAAACGGCTATCCTGAATCTTACATTCATCTAAGGTTGTGCCCGCTTCACCTGATAATAATTCGGCAATGGCTTTCGATTTTGCTTTTACAATGGCACGAATCATAACTATCTCATGCCCCTCTCCCAGGTCGAATGTAAACAGATGCTTGTGTTCGGCATCAAATCGTTTCATCAGTCCCTCGATTCCATTATTTGTCAATTCTTCTTCTGTAAAATCCAACGTGATTTGGTATGCCTGTCCTGCATAACGAAAATCGGCCTGGTAAAAAACTTCCTGATCAGCTTCGCTTATGCCATCTGCATTGAGCGATTCAGAAGCTTTTTCTTGAAGCGCCTTCAAGTCAGATAGTAATTGTTTTGTATTTGATTCTGTCGCCATGGTGACATAAGTTCGTGCAGCTTCATCCTGAACTTGTGTGGTTGCATCGCCGTAGGCACAAAGCACTCCGGGCCCAGGTGGCACGATAACCGGCCAGGCACCACTTAAAATTCCCAGTGCGTTTGCATGTAGTGGTCCGGCACCGCCGAAACCAACAAGTGAGAACTCTCTGGGATCATAACCCTGTTCAACCGATACCAAGCGCAAAGCTCCGAACATCGATTCGTTAACTATTTTAATAATCCCCTCTGCCGCTTCCATCAAATCAATGTCCATTGCATCTGCGATTTTCTGCACTGCCTTTTCTGCGGCGACCTTATCAATTGCCATAGCTCCGCCCAACTGCACATCTGAGGGTAAATAACCCAGTACCACGTTGGCATCACATACCGTCGGCTCTTCACCATCTTTCATATATGCAGCAGGTCCCGGAACAGCACCGGCAGATTGCGGGCCAACTCGAAGTGCCTTTGTTAAATCGGGTACGAAAGCGATAGAACCACCACCGGCACCGACAGTGCGTACGTCTACAGATGGGGCACGTACCCGCACATCACCAACGATAGTCTCTCGGCGAACCTGTGCTTTGCCGTTTTGAATTAAAGCAACATCAGTCGAGGTGCCACCCATATCAAAGCTTAGAATATTGTCGTAACCAGCTCGACTACAAAAATAGATTGCACCGGCAACTCCGCCGGCAGGACCTGACATCAACATATTCACCGGTGATTCAGCAGATGCCCGTCCAGATGCCAGACCACCATCAGAACGCAAAATGGAAAGCACAATATCTTCACCCATGCTTTCCTTTAATGCAGATTGCAGATTATTTATATATTTGGCGACTTCCGGCCTGACATAAGCATTTACGACAGTGGTTTCCGTTCGCTCGTATTCCTGCATTTCGGGTACGACCTCACTGGAAATCGAAATAGGAATGTCAGCAAAAATTTCTTTAGCAAGGGTGGCGGCCTGCTGTTCATTTTCGCCATTGATGTAGGCATTAGTAAAACAAATAGTTAAAGATTCGACTTCACCACTTTCTTTTAAACTATTTAAATTCTGACGCAAGGCATCCTCATCTAATTTACGAACCATCTTTCCTTGGGCATCAATACGCTCATCCGCTTCTATTGTTAATTCCAATGGGGCAAGCAGAGGCTTTTTTACAAAACTAACCCAGCCACCCAGACCACCGGGACAAAAAGAACGCGCAACTTGCAGGACATATTTGTAACCCTTAGTTGTTACCAGGCCAACTTTCGCTCCACGGCCAGTTAAAACTGCATTTGTAGCGACTGTTGTACCGTGCATAACACGATTAATATTTTCCGGGCTAACTCCGGATTCATCGCAAATACGAGCGATACCATTCAAAACTCCTATAGAGGAATCTTCTGGTGTAGACGGCACTTTGGCGGTAAATGTCTCGCCACTTTTTTCGTTGATCAACAATAAATCAGTGAACGTGCCACCAACATCGACACCAAGTCTGTATGACATTAATAAATCTCCTGGCGAAACCGACTATCGGTTTCTAATATTTATACGAATAAACTTATCCAAACTTAAAGCGCTATCACTATCCATTAGCAGAAAACAAACCGGCCTTTGTCACCATGCCTGGCACCTCCGCTTCAAGGGGCCCTTCCAACCACTTTGCGGTCTCGATAATCTTACTTATATCAACACCGGTTTCCATGCCCATTCTTTGTAACATATAAAGTATATCTTCCGTAGCAACATTTCCGGTGGCGGCTGGTGCAAAGGGGCAACCACCCACGCCGCCGCAGCTCGAATCAATAATACGAACACCCGCCTCGACGGCAGCGTATGCATTGGCAACACCCGTGTTTCTGGTATTGTGAAAATGACAACGTAGTTTTGCGTCGCCGATCACAGCTTGCACTGACTCGACTACCTTTGTTACATCTGAAGGGCCAGCGACACCGATAGTATCTGCCAGTGCGATTTCTTTGAAGCCAAGGTCCGCTAATCGACGCGCCAATTCCACAACAACAGAGATTGACACTTCACCTTCGAATGGACAACCAAAACTGGCTCCAATGGTAACTCCCGCGGTAAGATTCGTTGATGCATTCAGTTTCATGATCTCACTAATATTGATCATGGTTTCCTCAGTTGTTGCACCCTGGTTACGTTGATTAAAAGTATCGGATGCCACAACAACACAGTTCATTTCATTAATATTGCTATCACGCGCCCGTTCATAACCGCGCATATTCAAAACCAGGCCAATGTAACTAACATCATCATGTGTCGGTAAGCTGAGAAGTAGTTCATCAGCATCCGCCATTTGCGGCACGCGCTTCGGGTTGACGAAACTGACGACCTCAATACGTCTTACACCGGCATCTATGAGCTTTTCTATGAGTGTAATTTTGCTTTGAGTATCGATAATTTTCGGTTGGCTTTGTAAGCCATCACGCGGCGCGACATCAACGATTTCCACTTTATTAGTCATTTACTTACTTAGTTTACCCATTAGTTCAGAGTGGTTTGCAGTCAATTTCTTGTATACAAAGTTGATGATTATCTAGTTTTTTATCATTCAAATCCACATTAATGTATACAATACAATTGATATCACTTAGAAATTACTTATAATTACACTGCTTAACCTGCAGATAAATCGACACAAAAATGCGCTTTTAAAGGAATTATGGCTACAACAGAACAATTACAAGCGGGCGGCCCTCTTGCAGACCTCCGCGTCATCGAAATGGGTGTTTTACTCGCAGGACCATTTTGTGGTCAGTTGCTCGGCGACTATGGCGCAGAGGTGATCAAGATTGAACAACCAAAAGTTGGTGACCCGATGCGCAACTGGGGCCAGGAAAAAGCACACGGTATGTCGCTTTGGTGGCCGGTGATTGCACGCAACAAGAAGTCCATCACTCTCAACGCAAGAGTGAAAGAAGGTCAGGACATCATCAAACAACTTGTCGCTGAAGCCGACATCCTGATCGAGAATTTTCGTCCGGGGACAATGGAACGCTGGGGTTTAAGTTTTGACGAACTGGCGAAGATCAATCCACGGTTGATTATGGTAAGAGTCACAGGCTTTGGTCAAACAGGACCCTATTCACCTCAGGCTGGCTATGGCTCCATCGGAGAAGCCATGGGTGGTCTTCGTTATGTAGTAGGTGAGAGTGATCGTCCACCGAGTCGTATTGGCGTCAGTATGGGTGATGCGCTAGCCGCAACTTTTGCGACTCTGGGTACGCTAACCGCAGTACATGCAAGAGAAACGACGGGTCGAGGTCAGGTGGTCGATTCAGCTATCTACGAAGCAGTACTTTCCTTAATGGAATCGTTAATACCTGAATATCAAATAGGCAACTATATACGTGAGCGTAGCGGTTCCATATTACCAAACGTAGCGCCATCAAACTCTTACCCTACACTGGATGGTGATTATCTTATCGCGGCGAATCAGGACACGGTATTCAAACGTCTGTCAGAGGCCATGGGCCAGCCTGAATTAGGCGATGATGAACGATATGCTACGCATAGTGCACGTGGACTCCACCAACAGGAACTGGACGAGCGAATTGGCGAGTGGTCCAGGCAATTCAGTTCTTCGCAATTACGTGAATTGCTAAACGAATTTGGTGTACCCAATGGTAAAATTTTTACCGCTCCTGATATGCTGGAAAACGAACACTATGCTGCACGCGACGCCATAGTCTCTTTGAATCATCCGGCATTAGGCGAAGTCAAAATGCAAAACGTTTTTCCAAAAATGTCAGAGACTCAAGGTAAGGTAAAGTGGTGTGGCCCTGAATTAGGCCAGCATAACAATGAAATTTACCGCGATATGCTAAATATGACTGAAGAAAATATTGCAGAATTTATTGAACAGGGAATCATCTAACATCAAACCCGCAAATAATGCTAAAGCGTGTCCATCATATTAATTTTGTCGTACGCGATTTAGCTGCCGCTGTAAGTAAATACCAGTCCCTGTTCGAATTGGACAATTGCGAGTACCTGGAACACCCGCATCGCCCGGTCAAAACAGCAAGATTCAAACTTGGCGAGACCTGGATTGTTCTTCTGCAACCTCTGGATACGGAATCACCACCGGCAAAACATTTAGAAAAAAATGGTGAAGGTTTTTTCCTTATCTCTTATGAAGTTGAAGACCTGGATACCGCTATGCTCGATGTTGCGAAAAATGGTGGGGAATTGGAAGACAAGCAAGGAAGATCCGGGATACTAAATTGGCGAGTCGCCGATCTTAAACGCGAGAGTACTTTCGGAGCTTTAATTCAGCTTGTAGAAGAGAAAGACTAAAAAGTCCCGCAGCAAGATACTGCGGGATAATTTTCAGGCATCAATTCGACTGCTTATAGATTTTCCAATACATGTTCAGCAGAACTTACCTTAAATGCACCGCCTTCTTCTATAAATAATTGAGACACCACACCATCGTCCAACACTATCGCAAAGCGTTGACCACGTTGTCCCATGCCAAATCCCGATGCATCCAGTCCAAGGCCGAGCGCTTGCGTGTATTCACCATTCCCATCTGCCAACATTTCAACTTTGCCATCTGCACCAGCGCTTTTGCCCCAGGCATCCATAACAAAAACATCATTAACCGCCATACAGGCAATAGTGTCCACGCCCTTTCCTTTCAAAGCATCCGCCTGTTCGATAAAACCGGGCAAATGTTCTTTTGAACACGTCGGGGTAAAGGCCCCGGGTACTGAAAACAATACTACTTTTTTACCACCAAATAGATCAGCACTTTTTAGAGCACCAGGACCGTCTGCATTCATTACTGTAAAACCACCTTCCGGTGCACCATCACCTACACTAATCGTCATTATTTTCTCCTCACCATAGTTAGTTGTTATAAAACATCTCCGGAATCTAAGCGGACATGTCGAGAATACCGTATCAGGAAGTGTCTATTATAATAATAAAGACACCCTGAAGTTAATCAATTATCAGGGCCAGTTTACCCTGAACATGACCTTCCTGGCTTTTCGACAAGGCAGCTTTAGCCTGCTGCAAAGGATAAGATTCCACCGGTAGGGCTTTGAGTTGACCGCTTTCGATCAGCTTTGTTATTTCCTCAAGCTGCTCACCCCTGGGCTCCACGACGACTAATTTAGCCCTCACCTTGTGTAATTCTTCATTCCGCTCCAGTTCAGGAATGGTATGTACAAGACCGTTAATGGTCGCCACCCGCCCTCCGGGTTTACGTACATAATCAAAATTAATGGCAACATTTTCACGACCTGTACAATCAAACACCAGATCCACGCCTTCTTTGCTAAAGAATTTTACCGATGCTTCTATATCATCATTTTGATAATCGATAACATGATCGGCACCCAGGGTTTTCAAATATTCATGGTTTCGTGCGCTTGCCGTGGCGCAAACCCTGGCGCCTAGATGTTTCGCTATTTGAATGGCCATACCGCCTACGCCGCCGGCGCCCGCCTCAACAAACAATGTCTGGTCGGCTTTCAATTCGCCAAAATCAACCAACGCTTGCCAGGCAGTTAAGCTTACAAGAGGTATAGTTGACGCCTCAGCAAAACTTAAATTAGCAGGCTTTCTCGCAAGCATGTCGCTATCGGCAGGGGCAAACTCTGCGTATGTTCCATGCTGAACTGTGGGCAGACGCGGAAAACAATAAACTTCGTCACCGGCTGCGAAAGTGGTGACATTTTTTCCGATGGAATCAACTACTCCCGCCATATCCCAGCCGAGGACAAGCGGCAATTGGTGAGGAAAAAGTTCTGCGACATAACCCTCACGAATTTTCCAGTCTGCCGGATTAACACCTGAGGCCTTTACTTTGATCAGCACCTGGTTTTCATTGATATCAGGAACTGGATGATCACGATAAGTCAAAACCTCCGGACCACCGAACTCATCTATTACGATAGCTTTCATTTATTTTTAGACCAAAACGTTCGCGCCACTCATGTAGATATAGATTTCTTGAAACTTATCATCACGAATACGCCAGAAGTTGGTATTTTCCAGGAAGGTCTTGTTGCCCTCAGCATCGGTAAGTTCGGCAACGAAACTACCGACAATTCTGCCATTGTCCTCATCTACAGTAAGTTCAAAGTCGCGATGGACTATGACATCAAAAGCGCCCATAAAGTCTGTGAACATTGATTTAATTTTGTCTCTACCGTCGTGCGTCGTAAAGGATGTTTGCACTGTCATCATCGCGTTGTCGTGAAAACAGTCAAGTACGGCATCAAGATCTTTTTTGTCGACATTGGCAAAGTATTTGTTTATTGCAAGGTCTATTAGGCCTTTACGGTCAAGTGTTGATTGATATTGCATGATAGAAGTCCTGTTGAATTAGGATAGATTATTTAAGTAAATTTTCACCACTCATGTATACGAAAACGCGCTTGAATTTGCCGTCTTCAAGATAAAAGCGATTGCAATTCTCATAGCGTTGTAACTCACCTTCATCTTTTGGAGTCACTTCCACGGAAAACTGCGAACATATCGCATGTTCATCAAGGTCTACTGTGTGCACAAAATTACCATGCCAAATTCGTGAGTGAGCAGCAAACAATCCCACGAACATTTCTTTAATCTGTTCTTTTCCATCATGTATCGTGTTTGAAGTCATTTCTCTTAATACAGCATCATCATGGAAACAATCCAGAATCAGATCCATATCATAAGTGTCCACACCCTCAAAATATCGTTTGGTGACGATATTCACATGATATTCATAATTGTGATTACTCATATTATTTTCTCTTTAATCGAATTTAATACTAATTACCGCGTGACAAAATCATCTCATCATTGGGTTTCTCAGGTGAAGCGAACGCTTTTTTGCTATGCCTGAGATCCAATTGCAGGAAAAGCTCACAGAGTTTGTAAGATACCTGACCGGGGTTTATCACCGGTACTGGTAATTTCTCCTGTAGATAGCCATGAGACTGATGCATAGTAGTCGAGCCTAGTACGATGACATGAGCACCATCTTCGTTAATTGCCTTCATACTTTCCTCTTCCAATTTGCTAAAGACAACCTCTTCCTTACTTTCCAGTAATTCAGCTAAATCCGGGCGGGTCCTGATGGACCGTATAGACGCACAGCGACTTTCCAATCCATATTCCTTTAGTATTTTTGTATACAGATGAAACCATTCCTCCCACATGGTAATTACCGAGAATTTGTGTCCGAGGCAGCAGGCTAGATGAAACGAAGCTTGTCCAGGTCCAACAACTGGAATGTCTAGTTTTGATCGAAGTGCATACATACCTGAATCACTGACGGTATCAATGCAGACAGCATCGAACCCTTCCTCCTCCGCTTTGAGTCCGGTTTCAAATACGCTCATATCCATAAGCATAGTGTCATAGTAGCTGTCACCCAATGCCGCACCCCAGCTCACCGCGACGAATTCCACTTCTGCTCCAGGCATTATCATATCGCTGGGCAGTTGCGATGCTCGATTAGCAACGCCCGCGGCATCCATCGGTATGGGTACAATTATTTTTATTCTTTTACTCATTCTTGTGACTCCCATTGTAGATACCTGATTGATGCTAATATACATTGACACTCTATGATTGTATACAATTTGACAGGGCTGTAAAAAAATATGTAGTCGCCTGCCTACTGGATTTTAATGCAGGCAGTTATGAACAGAGCTTCAAGTATGTACTTTCCTTGGCCATAAACGCCTTGTAACTAATCAAGGTAATCAGAAGTTAAATTTTTAAGAGCCTGTGACTGAATTTATTTAAATGTTAAATTGTGTTGAACAAGTAACGTAAAAAGCTAATTGAACTAATATCATGAGTGAAAAATCTGACGGCAGTATCATCATGGGAATGATCTGGATGTTTATCGTTTCCTTACTTCTAATATGGTTACCTGCAATTGGCCCTTTAATCGCGGGCATTGTCGGTGGCAAAACTGCAGGTGGTGTTATCTCAGGCTTGATGGCAGTCATGTTGCCTGGGCTCTTACTTGCCGGCGGTCTGTTTGCCTTCGGTGCCACCTTTACTGGTCTCCCCTTTGTCGGCGCAATTATCGCTGGTGGTGGTGTGCTACTCTATCTACTCTACATTCCAACCTTATTAATCGGTGCTCTAATTGGCGGTTTACTCGCTTAAACGTCCAACATTCCGATAAATTTACCAATTATATTAACTATATGACTACGAATCGTTTTACTGGCACAAAGTCTTACATTGCAACTGATGATTTGATGACGGCAGTAAATGCCGCTGTTACCGTGGGTCGACCATTACTGATTAAGGGAGAGCCCGGTACAGGTAAAACCCTGTTGGCTACGGAAATTGCCCGCTCCTTGAAAAAAGAACTGTTCGAGTGGCACATAAAATCAACCACCAAAGCCCGGCAAGGTCTGTATGAATACGATGCCGTAGCTCGTCTTCGTGATTCCCAGCTCGGTGATGAGCGAGTCAATGAAATTGATAATTATATTATCCATGGAAAGTTATGGGAGGCATTTGAGGCAGATGCTCAGTCCGTTTTACTCATTGACGAGATAGACAAAGCCGATATTGAATTTCCTAATGATCTTCTGCAGGAACTGGATCGTATGGAATTTTTTGTATATGAAACAAAACAACTGGTGAAAGCGAAACATCGTCCCATTGTG
>WLWI01005285.1_pt1 | contig 10796 bp, 6 predicted proteins | sample 6701501 | NCBI WGS metagenome assembly WLWI01 (sample SAMN12718690, study PRJNA515312) | sponge metagenome | isolation source: marine sponge | host: Mycale hentscheli | place: New Zealand: South Island, Marlborough, Capsize Point | collected 2014-11-01
CACTTTCATAAAGTGTTTTGCTCTCTTACATTGTTCCACACGCCAGCATTTACATCTCTATTTTGTTAAACTAACAGGTATACCCATGTTCAGGAATATCATTAACATATGAAGCTATATTAAAAAATGCCACTGGATCAATTATTGATAGCATTATGATGAAAGATTGTTCAGGAGAGAAATGTCGTGTGACATTTGAAGTATCTCAAACAAATGGTAGTTACTTTGTAGAAGTCAGCGATCATCAAAGGACAACAAAGTGTGAGAGGTGTACCATTCATGTCAGAGGCTATAAGTAAGTGGCATATCATATGACTATTTTTACTTCAGTACTAAAATAGAATGTTGGGAAATGATGGTCCAGTGATAGTGTGTACCCATTGCAAAATACAATACAAATGAAATATTTGACTGGCTAATAGCTACAGTTAAAAAAATGATGAATCAAATATTGTAATGGAAAAAATGTGTGATAATCATTGTTTATATCTATGATAATATATAAGTTTTCTATGTATACATACAATGTGCATGTAATAATTATATGGATCTATATGTATACAGATGTACATATGTGATTGGTTTTGGGAAAATCGGCCTAAACGCGGCAAACAATTTTTTTCAGTATCCCCGGGTAAAGCCTTATGGGTCGATTTTTTTCGAAAAAATTTTTATGGCAGAAATGGATAGACACCAGTTAGCTCTAGCTTATGACGCTGTTGTGTAAGCTCTGGCGTGCTCTAGAACTCACACTAGGAGGCTAGAAACACTAGCCGGTTGGACTCTTGTACGGAGAGTTGCTAAGAAATTATTGGCGGGCTTTTCACTAACAGCAGGGAAAAAACTGTAGCTAACAAATTCACTTACTATTCTACATATTTCACGTACTCACGCAATTCTCGCCACCATAGTTTCTTAAGGAGCCCTGCATTAAACCTTTTAGACTTCTTTCAATCCGCCTGTAACCGGTTTATTCCATAGTGTCCCGGAGACACGCAGATAGTATACGGACACAAGGCACGCCCCCTGACCTTAGCAATGCCTTTACCCGGCGTTTTTTTTGAAATCAGCAATAATAAGTTTAGCAAAAATACTGAAGTGTTGTAGTGTAGGGCGAAGACGGCTTGAGCTACAGCTTCCACATTAGGAAGATGGCATCCCAAGGCCCCGTGCAGCCTACTGGTAGAATAAATTAGAAAACTTTATGTGGGCGGAGAGGAGAGAGAGAACAGAGAGACCGAGAAAGAGTTAAAGAAGAACAAAGAGAAGAGGAATCCATGAACATTGATGTTGTGTAGTTGTGTGTGTAATTATTTATTAGTATAGTGAATCACTGTGTGTGTGCTTGTAATCTTTAGTGTATGCCATGCTGTCATGTTGTTGTGCTTATTTTGTGTCCGGATGTTCCGTGACCACACCCCCACATTATTTGTACGCATGCGTGTCTTCTGACATATAAGCCAGGACATGCATGCGTATCATCAGTTCCCCATATCGTTAGTAAACCCGACTTGAATTCATACTTCAAGGGGGGACTAGATACCTGGGAGAACTCTGGTGGCAGCGTTCGCTAGAGTTCCTCGAGTAAATATTTGTCGTTGAGCTTTGGTGCCTACCTTTGTTACTTTCGCTAGTTGAGTTCGAGTTGTCCAAATCGGTCGAGCTTGTCCTATCTCTAGTGCCAGCGATCTGCCCACCCACACTTTAGATGCCGCGTTTAGGCCGATTTTCCCAAAACCGGTCACATATATAACAGCCTAAGTATCTCCCCAGTAGTTTCTAGCTAGTAACCAAGAAACTACTGTTAACTCAAAAAAGGGAATCAGAAATTATTTTCATCAATATGCAGTTGTGCATTATACAAAGTTTAAATTATGACTGATACAATCAATCAAGTATGTTATTGTAATTTCTCCTGCCGAGTAATGTACGTCCTTGACACCTAACACACACTCACACATGTAATGATCTACTTTTAAGCATTCTTTCGCTACACCCCACATATTTGTAAGACAAGCGGCTATAATCATCACAATCCACGATGTGCAGAGAAGGAAGCTGAGATCGTATATCTGATTTTGGAAAATTAGGGTCTCTGCCGTACATTAGGTAGAAAGACTTTCATGAGTTAAATTATGGATTTCAAAACTATGGGCTAATAAAAAAAGTAAGTGTTTTTCCCAATCTTGTCTAGACTTTTCAGTAACTTTAAATGACTTTACAATAATTGTACTGTTCATCTTTACTACCAATGAATCACTCTGAGGATGATGTCCTGAAGTATTCACCTTCTTGACATTAAGTAGCTGGAAGACTTCATTCAGTGGATCACTATTAAAGTTAGCACAACGATATGATATAATAACTCTGGAGCTTTATGTTTACAACTTGTACCAATAAATAACAGACAAGCAACAGTCTTTTTAGTTCTGAATAGGAAATGTCCTCACTCTCTTAATGATGTAATCCACACTGACCAGAAGGTATCGGTTTCCATCCTGAGTTATTGGTAGTTGCACAATGTTAATACTCATTCTATGGAATGGTCCTCTGACACGGGATAGGAGATAAGAGAGGATTTACTGTTCATCCTAATCTACTGTTTGACACACTCAAGACCAGAGCGACAATATTTCTCTACATCTCCACACTTTCTTTTTCACCAGAATTATTTCTCTATAACCATTCAAGCAAAGTTACCTGTAAATTGTCTGCCATGCAGCTTTCTCAAACAGAATGGACTTCATGGCCAATGGGACCACTATATTCTTCATGATTCAGGATGATGATGACTCAAGTATAATATGAAGCACCAAAAGTGCGAACCCTCAATGCTACTAAACACTACCTAGCTATTACATTACAATCTCACACCAAAAGAACAAGCGATCTGTTAGCTATTTTAATAAGGCATCAATATAGCTCGAGCAATGAACATGGAACGTTGTCTTCATAAGAGAAGAAGCTAAACTGGTAAAAAACACTCACTGGTATACTCTCTTTCAATGTGAAATTTCACTTCTTTCAACACCGTTAACTTCCCTGAGCATAAAGCATACTACACCGCAGGCTGCAAAAAAGCATTTGCACACGTGATTATGACATTACGCAAGGGGGCATTACCAATAAAAGCTGGTGCCTGCACGGAGCTGAAAGGTTAGTTTCCTCAATAATTAGCCTGAAATTCAAAAAAGTAGCACAATGAAAGGCTACTTCGTTCTGAGTAAGTTCATACCTAAATCAACAGTTAATTATCGGTGGTCTCTATAATCAGAGCATGACAGACAGATAGACAGACAGACAGACAAACAGACAGACAGACAGACAGACAAACAGACAGACAGACAGACAGACAGACAGACAAATGGACAAACAGATAGGATGACTACTACTATAACATTCTCGCACATGTGCACTGAGGGTAAATTACAAAACACCTTCCCTTATGTTGGCCAATAAAGGTTGAAGATCTTCATTGTATTCCTGGCATTGAATTGTGCTATCTTCATCATATCATCAGTTACACTCTCAGCCCCAGCAGAAGTTTCACTGATACAGACTGGATTTCTAGATCGTTATTGTTACCACTACAATGCTTGGTGGTAAGAGCATTATTGGATGGTTCACTAATACAAGGACTCCAAAAAATCTTTACTGACTTTAATTGGTAGACAATAATTCAATTTTCTTTTCCAAATGTGGCTTCTCTATTGTGTTACTATCTCTTGATCTACAAATCGGTCCCCTTACTTCTCCTTTTGTATCTGCTTCTCAAACACCCTTCTGCTCATGAATTGCCATGAATTTTCTGAATTCCATCTTGGTTTGGATCATCCAGATTGAGTCCTCTAACTGAGTAGTTGTAGTTTGTTGCTCTTCTATTGTAGCGCTTCTATATCTTATAGCCCCAATAAAGGCTACACAATTCTATCTGACAAATTGACCAATTTTGTTCATCACTAAACACTTGCTATTTAATCATATTCAGCAAAGTCGAGTAATTCTAACTCTTTTAGAATCTGACTTCTAGTCCAGTCATTTTAAGCATAAAAACAGCTTAACCTTGAAATAATTGCTACAAATGGTTTTTTGATGGATTTTGGTACTGTTCCACATCACGTTCAACAAAGTCAATTGTTACATTGAAACGTCTTCCTCCTACTGCAGCATTCACCTAATATCACTGCCTTAGATTCTACTACCAGTTGATAGCCTGGGTTGAACAGGAAGGTGGCATGGATGTCACAAATTGTGGCTGAAGAAAAAATGACTATTTCCACTGAGATGTAGTTGTAGGCATTATGTTTACCCTGTCATACTGTCTGTGGTGGCTGTTAGCTGCAAGATCCATATGTGTACAACAGGCAGACAGATAATGACTAAGAATGACTAAATTGACTTTCACTGGAGGATTCTATATTACTTGGCATATTTATATCAATCAAATAAAAGGTTATAAGCGAAGAAATTTGATGGTACCAGTAATTTCAGGTAAAAGTGAAATAGACTGAAGTTATAGCCAGCAAATAACATCTCATGAATATTAATGAGCTTGTGAACAGATACTACCTAAATTACACATTTCTATTGGTCAGATTTTGGTAGACTTTTAGTAAGCTTAGCCTTCTATGAGCATGCTGTAGTGCATTATAATGATTGAACATTGCGATAATATTTGATAATTTTTGACAAGGTTTTGGAATATTGCCTTCTTACCAACTGTGAAGGCATGAACAAAGAACAGTTGAAAAACACAAATTGTCAGTTGATATTGTACTTTTGTATCTTTAACCTTAGAGTCTGAGCAAAAACAAAGACTGTTGTAGTCTGTATTGGTATTTGCAATTATAAATAATAATATTATCACTATCGCCAGCTGCAACAGCAATGTTGAGTCCTTAACATTGTTATCTTCTCCTAGCAATATTGAAGCCAGCAATCAGAAATATTTTCCTTTAATAGCTGTACTTCTCTGTATGAGGAACAAAACCCATTACACAATGAGTAGCTATACTAACTTTGAGCAATACAAATGATGTGTCTGCAAGTAATACTAATTTGCCATAGAGAAGGACAGCACATGACATAACTGCTTAAAGTATGGCTTGCCCAATACTAGCAACTTTCCTCTTCACAATTTCTTTTTCAACCATCTTTTACTCATTAGATGTATTCTCTGACTATCACAGGCTTTTTTTAACAATACAGAATTAAAAATATTTGGTCGCCACTGGGAATCGAACCCAGGACCATTTTATTAGAGCACTTGTGCTTAAGCAATGGTCCTGGGTTCGATTCCCAGTGGCAACCAAATATTTTTAATCCTGTATTGTTTTAACAAAAAAAATAAGCCTGTGAAAGTGAGAGAATACATTTAACTTTCCTCTTATCTCATAAACAGGGAATAAAAAAGCACAATGCTGCAGGACTATAGTCTAGAGAAGAATCAAATTAAGAAATCAAAGTTAGGATATTTATTCACTGGTGTCGGATGAAATACATTAAGTTAATGTCACTCAGAGATGATTTTTTCGCTTGGGAGGGAGGGTGTGTGAGGGGAAGCATAACGTCCATCAATAAAATCTTATAATATATATAATTTGTACCATGGTATATACATTCAAACCATCAGATGTTCAATTCAAGGAGAATATATTTCATACCCACTTCCTAGGAGGTGAATAATTTAATCATCCAATGAAAAAATTTGTTTTTATGTGTCTCCTATAGCCTAGAGCCAATCAGTTGCACCCCTTCGTTAAGTCAGTATGTGATTTACGCTATCCTCGGACCTTTAGCTCTTGCTTGTGTATATCCCGCACAAACCTCCATGACATGGTGTAACCTACATCTTATACATATTTATATTGCTTCTAGCAAGGATGAATTGTAAAATCAGGTAGAAAGTGTGAAACATTAAATTTCAAGTTTTATAATTGCACGCAAAGTTACAAAAACACATTGGGAAAACAGGATTAAATTTGAAACAATTGAGAAAAGTGCTTAATTAAATTTTTATAAGAAATACAACTCCAAGCTTCAATATCATAACGTGTTGGCCAGTACTTTAAGAAGAAAGGTCACTGCTTTTTTAGAATTACAACCATGAATTGAACAATACAAGCACATAAATGTCAAATTTGAAATAAGCGGCAAGCAATTCTTGGCATTTCTGAAGGAGAAAAATAGGCATGCTACCCTGTAAATTTTCTAGTTTTTCATTGACAGTAAGCTAATTGGAATAATTTTATCATTGCTTTATTTATATTATGAGTATAGTTAATGATTATGTTAATTTAATTCCTATTCGATTTTATTAATATTTTAACAATCACTTTTTCTAAAATTCTTGGGGAGGGTTTGGGATTCAGATTGTTTCTCAATAACCAATAGAATTCGCCATGAGGTAGTAGTAGGAGCCTGTAATCTGATAGTATAAGTGATAAAAAAAAAAAGTTGCGGAATATAACTTTATTGACTTGTAAGCTGCCTGGCCATCTAAAACCTCTATACTTTCCCATAAAGGTAACGTTCTATATATCATTTTAAAGCTTAGGAACCAAGGTCTCCAGTGGTTCAATTATATCTCTATAAATTGAACACAACAGAAGATAAGACCAGCAAATGGCATTTCATGAATATTAATGAGGGTATGAACAAATACTACCTAAATAGCAATTTTCTATTGGTCAGATTTTGGTAGACGTTTAGTATGTTGAATGTGATGTGGAACAGTACCAGAATCCATCAAAAAACCGTTTGTAGCAATAATTTTAGGGTCAAATCTTATAATGACTGGACTATTCAGAAACTTCAACTCTTGTTGGCTCATAAACTGAAAGATCCTTTTAACTCCACATAATAGTAATTTCCAGGCCGAGTTGCCAACTGTAACAACCTATATACCTCGCCAGTAGTCCCTACCTCTATTAAGAGGCTCAATGTTCTCTAATGCGCTCATGCTCATTGCACAGTTGACAGGTAAGCGGTGTGACAATAGGTCAAGTGAATTAAATACACATAAATATATTGTGATAATGCACAGGAAAATTAGGCACAACATGGGCTTAGTCAAAACAAATTTTAACTCATACGCTTTCATTGGGATTCAGATAATGAGCTATCTCAATTGTATAGTGGTAGCTTCAATCGTTGATGACTTTTCTGACAGGAAATGTAGAGGAGAGGTATGTAGCTCTCGTGGTGAGACTATTTTGGATATACACTAGTTTTTTGCTGACCACAGTTATTTAAATTATGTATAAAAAGTATAGCAACTGCTATAGGAGTGTGAGATGGAAATTCTTACATCACAGATAAAGAGAATAACCATACCTTAGTTCACTAATCTAGCATTGTTTGTACTCACCATGACTACTTAGTGGTCTGTTGTTAGGCTATCAAAAATGAATTTTCTAAATTATCTAGAAACTTACAAAAGAGTGAGCTAAAAAATTTGGATTTGTTGATACAAATAGAATTATTCAGGAATTTAGGCTTACCTCACAGAAGACAGACGTTAGCTTTTTTCATAAAAAAATCATTATTTATTTACTGCTTAAAAAGAATGAAAGGGGAGTGGTTGCTATGGCATTGTAGCTTCCTTTGCCATATATATAATTTAAAACTACAGTTTTTTTAGTAGCTGGAGTGTTAGAAATTAAAATTAATTACTATACTATAGTTATATTTGGCCTAACTAAGGAGGTTTACTTGCCATTGTGCTCAAGCACTCCACTAGTTGTTATAATAATAATAATAATAATAATAATAATAATAATAATATTATTATTATTATTTATTGTTTATTATTCTTGTTGTTGTTGTTGTTATTATTATTGTATATTAATAATAATAATAATAATATTTATTATTATTATTATTGTATTATAACAATAATAATTATAATTGTTACGCTTATAGATGTAACAGATACACTGTCAGGTCAACAGTTGAAGATTACATTTTCTCCCGGTTTTTCTTCTGTCACATGTGAAGCTGAATCATTTGGAACATGTAATGTAACTTTCAAAGATAGTTTCAATAACACTATTCCAGTTAGTGGTCAAGTTAATGATAAAATTTCTATCTCAGACTTGCAAGTCAATTTAGAATATGATTACAGTGCAGTGTATAATTCTACATTTGTCCGTCGAGGAAATATCACAGTTAAATGTGAGTATAATCAAGGGTTGGTTGTAGCAGTAAGTTTTCATGTACTGTATATGTGTACCCGGGTATGAAGGATTGCAATATTATATATTTTATTAGACTAAAGTAGTCATGGATTAATACAAAATGATTATTCTATTATTTGTCACTCTTCATTTTCTTTTTCTTTTCTTACAACTATGATTACGTTGTATGATCTGATATCGAAACAATGTATGAACTCTATCATCATTAGTTTCAAGAATGTAGATGGCTTTCTTATTTAGGCTGTTTATAATATGATGTCACAATCTTAAAAAAATTATGGGTATGATGTCTTGAATTTGTCTTGCAAAAAAGCCAGGAAAGCTGAAGTTTGTCCATGTTAAAGTTGAGATTTTGTTTCCCTTTGACTTGTTGATTTGCCAATTTTTTTTGTCTTTTTTTAGCTAGAAGAAGTGAATTATATACAATTGGTATTTTGTTACCATTCTAAATTCTTTAGAAATACAAATATTTCTTAAAAGTTATTTTTTTAGCCTCTGCTAACATTACATTTATGCATTTTAATAGATGTTGCTAAACTCACTAGAGGGAATGTTGCTGCCATGGTCATCGGACTTGTGCTATGGGCAGCGTCTGTTGGTCTACTAATCATTGCAGCTGTTGTTGCCATTAGATTTAATGAACTGTCTGAGAAGACAAGTAAGTGTTATGTGATGGAGGGTAATATATTGAAGTCTTTAATACATATGTTATACAGGAATTGTCAGCATTGTATTTTGGATATTGGGTATCATCATTGTACTCATTGACGCTGTATTGTGGATTGCTACAGCTGCAATAGTGGCTCCTCAGGAAGGTATAGTATTAACTTAATTGTCCTTATACCAGTGGTAAGAATGACATCAGCAGATACTATTAAATACAGCTTAAACCTGAATGATGTGATATGTTCTCAAGATCTGTGCATAGACATAGCTTCTTGAACTGCTTAGAGACATTTATCACATTCTGTAGTTCTCTTGAAGTTTAGTTGGTATAAAAATTGGCAATTGATAGAATGACTATTATTCAAGTAAAAAGTACAAAGTTTATTTTGTTTTATGAACTTACTGATTTTGCTACTTCACTGGCTAGTCTATTTTAAATATTATATATTCATATTTTCCATCTCATTCTACTCACTACGAACTGAAAGTGATTGAAAATACAAGCATGAGAGTGAAATGCATTCCTCATATAGTCCAACATGTGTAATAAATTGTGCATTGCACATTCGATATTTGAAGCAGTAAAACAGCTAACGTTCAAAGGTAATTCTGCCTAAAAAGCCTAAGAAGCCGTGTTTTTTGGAGAAAAAAGTTCCCCACTTGGTGTGGATTGGTATTGCTTAGATCTGAGAAATAATCATTACATAATATGTCATGTTAGATTCATGTGACAGGATGTGGCAGGGAAACAGAGAGGATATTGGCTATTCATCATTGGTACTAGGTGTCATTGGTCTCATTCTAATCTCACTATGGTGGCTATTGTATGGTGTATTTAAACGTAAGTCAATTATTGAATGAGTTCATAATGTCTGTGTTACTCTTTTGTGTGAAGTGATGTTTTACACACGGCTATTTGTGAACGTGATATCACTTTTGCCATAGGGAAACTTAGTGGAAATAACATTTTTTACCCATAGCTGTAACCGCAGCAACTATCGTATAAGCATCATATAATCACAAAACAACCACATATCCTGCTAGCTAAATGACATAAAACTTGCTAAGCGCACAAACTATAATGTCGTAGATGTCACAAACTATATATGTGACCGGTTTTGGGAAAATCCTCCTAAACGCGGCAAACAATTTTTTTCAGTATCTCCAGGTAAAGCCTTATGGGTCGATTTTTTCAAAAAAAAATTATGGCAGAAATGGATAGGCACCAGTTAGCTCTAGCTTATGACGCACTTGTAAGCTCTGGCGAGCTCTAGAACTCATGCTATGAGGCTAGAAACACTAGCGGGTTGAACTTATGTACGGAGTGTTGCTAAGAAATTATTGATGGGCTTTTCACTAACAGTGGGAAAAAACTGTAGCTAACTAATTCACTTACTATTCTGCATAATCCACATACTCAAGCAATTCTCGCCATCATAGTTTCTCAAGGAGCCTTGTATTAAACCTTTTCGACTTCTTTCAATCCGCCTGTAACCAGTTTAGTCCGTAGTGACCCGGAGACACGCGGTAATAGTATACGGATACAAGGCACGCCCCCTGACCTTAGCAACGCCTTACACGGCATTTTAATCTGCAATAACTAGTGGTGTGCTTGAGTACAAATGGCGAGCGAGCCTTAAACTACACTATTGTTAAATGATTGATTTTAACAACTAACACTCAAGCTACTAAAATAAAGTCGGAGTTTTTAAATTACGTATGCGGTAGAGGGGATTCAATGCCATAGTAACCACTCCCCGCAACTGTTTGAATTGAAAAAAAAGCAACAAAATCAAGTCACATTATTAACCCTTTAACGGCGGTTAGGGGTCGATTCGACCCTGCCGATGGGTGGGTCACTTTAACCCGTCATACCGCGCGATTGGTAAAGCGTTTTAAAATATAAATAATTGTATTGAATTCTTCAGGCAA
>WLWI01005286.1_pt1 | contig 10795 bp, 5 predicted proteins | sample 6701501 | NCBI WGS metagenome assembly WLWI01 (sample SAMN12718690, study PRJNA515312) | sponge metagenome | isolation source: marine sponge | host: Mycale hentscheli | place: New Zealand: South Island, Marlborough, Capsize Point | collected 2014-11-01
TAGGTACGCCCGATTGAATGACAGTATATTTTGAATGAAGGTATATTCGGTAATTTTGGAGTAGTTAAAGTAAATAGTAACAAAGGGTCCTGACCTGCATAGGTCAATGGAAGACACCCAACAAGTTTTATTTATTTTGTTCTAGGCTTACAGATATATTAACGTGAATATTTTATTGCTTAAAAGATACCTAGCTATTTTCCTCTCCATCATGCTATTGAAATTTGATATGGAATTGGATCCTGTCATAAAATCATGATACCCTTGAAATTCCTAGTCTGATGCAACACATTTAAAATTGATAGTTTTGCAGCTTTTATGAAAACAAGTAGCACTATTATTCTATTCTGTCATTTATTCAGCTCACCAGTTGCAGTGCAAGCCCAACATATTTGTGGTTTGGTATGGTATCGTCATTGCCTGTTGAGAGTTCATTACTGATCTGTCCCCCATAGTTTGGTATCTTTTCCTGATTAGTTCAGTTGTTTCATTGTCTAGTTATTATATTTAAACATTATTTGATAGCAAGTGCGGCATTGGTGATTCCATCTTAGATCATTGCAAGGCCAGGAGTAACCTCTATTGCAGCCTACTATATCTGGCCACAGCCGAGGACAAGGCTATCTGATGGAACCAAGAGACAGTGTGGTGGAGATGGACGCACGTAGCGTGCAGCGCAGAGTATCCAGGGACATGGCCGTACCAAATTTGTTCTAGGGAATGTGGAAGGGGTCAGTGCCCCACCTCCAGTATACCTGAATGCAGATCGATTCTCAGACGGTGATTTTTTTTTTTTAAGTTTCCGTAGCTTTTGCTGGTAGACTACATTTTACAATGTAGCACCAAAGGTGCGAACCCTCAGCGCTATTAAACATTACCTAGCTATTGCAATATAATCTCCTTCCAAAAGAACAAGCAATCTGTTAGCTATTTTAATGAGGCATCAAAATAGTTCGACCAATGAAAATGGTACATGGAAACGCTGTCTTCATAAGAGAAGCTAAACTAGCCAGAAACACTCACACCGATATGCATTTTCAACGCGAAACTTCACTTCTTTCAACTCCGTTAACTTCCCTGAACATCAATCAAACTACATCGCTGGCTGCAAAAAATTATTTGCTCACGTGATTATGACGTGACGCTAGGGGGCGTTGCCCATAAAAGCTGGTACTAACCGCGGAGCTGAAAGCTTCACGTTTTCTCAACCATAAGCCCGAAATTAAAAAAGTAGCACAATTAAAGATCTTAAATCTTCGTCCTTAGTAAGTTCATACCTAAATCTACTGTTAATTGTCAGTATTCTCCAAAATCAGTGCGTGACAGACATACAAACAGACAGACAGACAAACAGACAGGACGACTACTATAACCCTCTCGCGCATGCGCGCTGAGGGTTAATGAAGTACAGTTTAAACTTCTACTTGGCTGCTGTGAAAAGGTGGACGACAATACAGGAATTTCTATTTCTGGTTGAGGAGGGTCATTCCCAGTAATTTGTTGACGGTAATTGTACACGTGGCAGAATAAATTTGGTAAGGCCTTGTCCCCAGACTCATTCCTGGTGTAGCAGTTCAGTAAAGGGTCTGGCCACGCCGGACTAGCCACAACACTTGTCAGAATGAAGTGATTGTTAAAGTATTATTTAGCTACCAGTATACGATTCGCTGCGATTCTGACCGATTGAATCTACATACTTAAGTTTAAGTCAGCCATAGTATGCAGTGACGTCTATAGATGACTTTCACATCAACTCAGTTAAACCTCTGAATATCGGACGCAGCTATTCAAGGAGTGGGACTTTGGGGTTTTTCTCGAATTTCTGCTGCTCTTTCATAAAGTGATGTGTGGATTACTATGGCTGTCTGACTGGCTTTAGTTGTCAAAAAATGATGAGTCAGACACGAGGAGCTTAAATAGCTTCTATAGTACAGCAGGTGAAATATGTATTATAATATTTAGAGTAGTAGCTAATAAAATGAAATAGACGGGGCTCCAAACGGAACTAAAAAGCTTCTACTGTAGAGCAGGTAAAGATATGGTAGCTATTTATATCAATACTGCATTAGCTAACTTACAATATTTTATAGCTTTCTTTTCTTAGCGCCTTAGCTCGTTCTGCTGACTTCAATGGGAACCATTTTCTAGTCAATAGTCAGTGCTAGCTATCCTATAAATTATTCAATATTTGGTGACTCCTCGACAACACTTCCTTGGAGTTTCTAACTATCGAACAGCTCAGGTCGTTTGCAATGAGGTGGACGATGCAGAGTTGAGCATCACGGTGCCTCCCATGCCAGCTGCCATATATTGTATGTCCACCACTATTCCAGTCAATGAACACTGTTATTTGTAGCTATGGTAGTTTAAAGGGAGAGTTGTAGTGCTCACCTTCTTTACAAAAAAAAAGCAACTACTGTATAGCTACTACTACCACGACTTTCTGGAGCAACTGCACGTTTTGTTTTATTACTGTTATTGTTTCTTTTATTTTACCTTTTTGAGTAGTGGAGCACCAAGCCCCTGAGGCGGTTCCACCCGCCGGGACACCCATTGTCTCACCAATTTTAAGTAAGTATGTCCTTTAATTAATAGAATTGAATTAATTGAATTAATTTAAACATAAAAACTAGGTGGGTCTTAAATAAGATGTGGTTTTTCTCCGTATTTTTTTTGGATTAAGTGTACCGCACGTGCAGTTGTCCCCCATTTATAGCAGTGTTTTTTATCATTGTTTATAGTAATTGGTGACAACTCAGTCATTTCCGGTTTAACGAACTAAAAGTGAACGTAAAAATTTACCAGAGGCACCCAGTGGTTCCACCTGCTTGAAACTCAATCATCTCTTAATTTTTAAGTAGGTATGACCTTTAACTAGTACAATGATGAATTAATTTAGCTATAAGAACTAAAGAAGTTGGTCGCTATTCCCAAATAAGATGTAGTTTCTTCTCCGTAATTTTTTCGGACCAAACGTGTTACATGGTAGTAGTCCCATTTGTAGCAGCGTTTTCTATATGTCATTTCTCGCAAGTCATTACTAAAAAATTTTCAGTAGTAGCTAACAACAGAGTCAATTAATATTGTATATGTAAAAAAAAACCCTGAACGTATAAAATTACCACAAGTGTTTTAAATGTTCTAATTCTGAACATGCTATACAAATAGTATTGAAAATGATACCGGTGCGCCTGCGCAGCAACGTTTCACTTTCCCCGCTCTTTCGTCACTTGTAGCGTTTATGAACCAGTGACGCTTCGCAATTTCGGTAGTTGGTTTCTGGGAAAGCTGTTCTTAAAACGGATTTGGAATTTTACTATTGTTCAACGAGGTCAACGGGAGAAAATTCGTGTGTACTTAACATGAATTTTGAGATAGAAAACGCTCCTGCTTTCAATGGCATACTTTCGGGCATGTCCAGTAAGCCTTCCTATATATCAAGTAATCCATCAAACTATGTCATACATTTTGACACCCAAATCAGTCTCTTCAAACCCTCCAAAAGATTCTTTTGTAATCATGATTTACCATCACCATCAATGGAGGAATCAGAGGAGGAAGAGCTGGAAGAATATGTTTCAAAAGAGGAGGAGTCAGAAGAAGAGGAGTCAGAAAGGGAGGAGTCAGAAGAGAAGGAGTCAGAAGAGGAGGAGTCAGAAGAGGAGGAGTCAGAAGAGGAGGAGTCAGAAGAGGAGGAGTCAGAAGAGGAGGAGTCAGAAGAGGAGGAGTCAGAAGAGGAGGAGTCAGAGGATGAAGAGTCAGAGGAGAATAACAGTGAATCAGAAGAGAGTTTGAATGGATGGCTGACTTCTGATTTAGATGACCCAGAAGAGTCAGAGGAGGGGGAATCAGAGGGGACAGAAACTGCTCCTGCTTACAACAATGGCACACTTTCCAGCATGTCAAATATTTTGTCCAATATTTCAAGTAGTCCATCTAATAATGTCATTCATTTCGACGCCCAAGTAAGCCTCTTTAAACCCTCCAGAAGATTCTTTTGTAATCATGATTTTCCATCACCATCAGTGGAGGAGTCAGAAGAGGAAGAGTTGGAACAAGTTGAGTCAGAAGAGGAGCAATCAGAAGAGGAAGAATCAGAGGATGAAGATTCGGAGGAAGAAGATGATGAGTCAGAAGAGAGTGTCAATGGTCATCGTATTTCTGATTCAGGGAAGTCAGAGTCCAACATATCGAGCATTCCCTCTGATCGTGTAATACATTTTAACACTCAATTTGGTCTCTTTAGGTGCTCGCAGAGATTTTTTACAAAACATGATTTGTCATCTGTATCAACAATTGAAGAGTCAGATGTAGAGGAGGAAGAGAATAATGAGGAGGAAGAGAGCAACGAAGAGGAGGAGAAAGATGATGAGGATGAGGAGGAGGAGGAAGAGGAAGGTAGTGATATTGAGAAGACTGAAGAGAAAGATAATGAGTCTCAGCAGAGTGTTAGGGATTGCCTTACATCATCAGAGGACACAGTGTCTAATCTATCAAGCTGTCCTTCTGAATATGTTATTCATTTTCACAACCTAACATGTTTATTCAAGTTTTCGAAAAGATTCATCAACAATCATAACTTAGGATCACTATCCATTGACGAGTCAGAGGAAGAAGAAAATAACGACAAGGATGAGGAGGAAGAGCAAGAGGAGGATGAAGAGGAGGAGGAGGAGATCAAGAAAGGCAAGGATGAGGAAGAGTTAAAGGAGGAGGAAGAATCGGAGAAGGAGGAGTCAGAGGATGAAGAATCAGGAAGAGAGGAGCTAGTGAGTACAGGGTCAGCAGATCAACATGACCAGTCTGATGAAGTGTATGCTTCATCAATAGTAGTGGAGGGTAAACAGGATTGTGGAGCAGAAGAACAAACTACAGTAAACGCTTCTGAAAAAAAGACCTCACACACTTCATGCAATGTTTCGGTTAGTACTCTTACAATTAATAGTTAATTGTAATATTGATATTATATTATATTTATTTAGGTACTTAGTACAAAGAAGAATTTTTGGCTGAAAGAATTGAAGAGAACATTGTCGTTTAATCTAAAGGGTCTCTTTCCCTTTCCATTGTTTCAATACAGACATGAATGAATATAATTTGTAATGATTTGAACATCTCATATAAACAACATGTGATGTGGTTTCATAGCTGTTGCTATGGCTAGCTTATGAAACAATAAATTTTAAATAATCAGTTTAAGTCCTAAAGGACAAGTGTTAATATAAAGTAGTATAAAATCTAAAAGCCTAGGTAATAGCTGTAACTCACTAATTATTTATAACAAGTCTCTATCTTTATTATTTTATTACTTGGCCTAAAGACCAGGAAATTTTGTCAGAAGTAGTTTTTTAATTTTATTCTCAATGAGTCAACTTAGAACAAAATTAGTAGAACTTTTTTGATATGATCCTACTGTCCATTGATGTACGCAGGTCCAGGATCCTTTCTTTTAGCTACTCCAATATTGCTACAGATGATAATATTGCCAATGTGATGTACCTTTTGTATTGCGACAGAGGAACTCTAAACTGCTTAGGTCCTTTAGAGAGGACACTATTAGCTTGTATCACAGGAACACCTAGTGTGCCTCCAATTGTGTTGTAGGAACAGTCTATACTTTCTGACTTAGTTGAGTCAATTAGTACATAAAATTATAAACAAGAACAATAATAGTGATGTGACAATAGTGGATACATAATAAAGGTAGCTAACATAACAATCAATAATACTGACCTCATCATGACATAGTTATATTTTTACTTGTAGTCTATTCATTATGATATCCATCTAGTCTTACCACCACAGTTGCCCTTTTACACACATTAATAGCCAAAAAATTGATCAGGCATATATATATTATATATAATATTATATCGCGGACTCATTAGAGAGGTTTTTTTTATTTCACAATTGAGAGGATTTTGCTTTCACTCTATGTTAAAAAACAACAACAAACAAACAAACATAAAGTCCACAGCTAATTGGTTTGATCTAGCCCTTGCCCTGGCCAAATGCCTAGCCTTTACAGAATAAGTTACACTAAATTTAGCTTATTCAAATCTACGATATGAATAGCTCATAAAATTGGCATATATCAGTGGTAGAATGTACCAATTATAAAGCATAATAGCTAGTGTATCAATAATCTAGTGATATAAGGTGGTTTGTATTGAATACTCTTCATAGTGAGCATTTGAACAAAATAATGAAATGAATCACCTTAAAAGACTCATCTACAGTACATTCTGCAGCCCGTTATTCAGTAAAGCGAGCGAAGCGAGCCGAGCTGACTCTCTAATGAGTCCGCGATATATATATATATTTAGTTAGGTCTAGGAATTGTTTTTGTTCTTGCGTGGGCGTACATGTGCACATTTTCTCCTACGCGCTTGCGCGGCCCGGTAACCTTCTTAGCAACATTTTGTTTTGTTTACCCGCCGTACGAAGTAGCGATGCCCAGTGAAACATATTCTGCTAAAGAGAGACAAAACTACAATCTTATCTGCAATTACAGGGAACATGCATCGCTCGCTTCGCTATTTTGTGCTATTAGCGCGTTTTATCGAAGTTTACCGCCGTAACTTGACGATCTTTACCGATGCTAATATCCTGTCCCTAGTCGTACGTCTGACTTAGTCGCTGCGCAGCCGTTCTGAACTACCATTTTTAGGGTTTCTCATGCCCCTCGTGGCGCCGTCATTGTGCTTGGGACTCTACAGCCTAGGGCCATGGACACTACAGCCTAGGGCCATGGACACTACAAACTGTAGTTCTCTCCCTGGCACCTAAGTAATAGAGTTAGAGCATAAGCGCTTGGTACTGGTGCATTTAGTGTACTGAAGCCCAAGGGCCAGGCCAGGGCTTTGTGCACTAAATCCACCAGTACCCAAGTGGGCATGCTCTAACAATTTTAGATCCCGGTTACCAGGCCTTGCCCAGTTACCAGGCCTTGCCCAGTTTCCACTAGCAACTTTGTTTATCAGCATTTTCGGTGTCAAGCAATTCTTCCATGTTTCCGGCCCAAAATTAAAATTCAATTAAAATTCAATTAAAGCACACCTGCAAGTTTACTTTAGCAAGTTTACTTTAGCATTGTAGCTGCCAGCTGTTATGTCCAGATCTAACTCTACAGTGGGCTGCTCTGCAGTAAGCAGTAAAGCAGCTAGCTGTGGTAACTTCCTGGGTATGAGAGTGGCAGCAGGAGAGTTATATGGTAGGGCTGGTCCCATATAGGAGAGTAGTAGACCCTGCATATCCGGCCTCACATAACCTGCTCCCTGCTTTATCGCCTATTCTATTAAACTAAAACTCAAAAATAGCAATATCCCAAGGGTGGTTAGTATGCACAGTTCATATACCTAAAGGCAAAAAATAGTGCACACTTACCAAGTTAGTACACCTAGTAACAATATAGCAACGGGATCTAAATATTACGTATACTGTCACCTTATCCCATAGCGCATTGAATATGATGTCTCAACTCTAGTATTTTTAAGATAGTCTAATATTACAACTGTCACTGTGTTGTAAGGAATAATCTTTTCTGTTGTTGTGCAAACCTTATCAATATAACAGTGGGTATTATAGGTATGCAGTTATAACAAGTATAATTTGATGTATTTCTTTGGATGACAATTTTTTTTTGAAAAATTAGTGTATTTCAGTTTTTGTAAACATTATATGTATTTGCAGGTGTACTAATAACTAATATACATATTTGCTTCATGCTGGTTCCATATGTATGTAGTCGCTGACAATGACAGTTTGAAGGACAGGCTCATCATGGTTACTGTGACTCTCTCTTCTCTTATCTCTCACTTCTCTCTGGTGGCAATTCAGAGGTCTCATTTCAATATAGTTGTCATCACTAGCACCATTGCAGGGATTGTAATTCATACTTTGACTAACTCTAATATTGCCATGTAAAGGTTTTGCACAATCACTAATATCAGTGTTAGTGGTACTATTAATGCCATTTGTGATCCTGTCTTTGCCTAAGTAAGGTGTAATATTTCCAATATCTTTAATTAACTCATTGATAGTAGGTGCTTTAAGTTGAGGATTGATATCCACATATTCATCAGATGCTCCAATCTCGTTGGCTTCATGGATGCCTTGGTTAACCATTACGGACATTACAGAATCCAGGAGCGACTCTTCTTCCTTAATGGTAGGGAGCCCAGAGAAAAATATGGTGTGACTATTAGATGCTGAAAGAATGCGACATATTTTTGCAAAATTTGGTCTATCTTTAGAATTTTCTCTCCAGCAGGAAATTATCAAAGAAAATCTAGAAGACAACAAACAATATATAAATGTAGTTCAGGAATTATTGTGAATAACAACCTCAGCACAATACCGCAATTTTAATCTACATTTTTATGCTTAATCTGTTACTAAAAATTTGTGCTTGTCACAGGAAAGACTTGACCATCTTCTTTTGTGGTTGCTTGCTATCTTATATTTATCAAACTTTGACATAGCTATTTGTCAACTTCACTTACTGTGTATTCATACTTATTTCACGTGATCATCTTGGATACTCCAGTGTAATTAAAGCCATATCAGTTTTTTTTAAAAGGGTGTGTTTGGTATTAAAGAGGTCAAATAATGACGTACTGCTTATACTATCAGGTTCCAATAATATTACTAACACATCCTTCTAATGTCTAAATTTCTCACTCTTATATTACTAAGTAAAATAGCTCTTGTAACTGGATATGTTTACGTACAGCTGCTCTGGGCACAGGTATGGCTTCTGTAGCCTGTGCCCATGCTCCAAGTAAGTCAGCATGTCAGCATTGGATATTGTTGGGTAAGGAGCTCTTCCAAGACTAAAGACTTCCCAGCATGTGACACCATAGGACCACTGTATATGTACACATCAGAAGATATCGATTATGTGGTTGGGAAAAAGCAGTAATGAAGTAACTACTGGACCATAATATAATGCAAAATATATACTACACCTTCAAATTGTTTAGATAATGATAAATTATTTTTTACATGTCGGCCAACTATTTTGCAAGATATATAATAAATGCCTGTTTGAATGTATCTAGCTACTTTATTTGTTGCAAAAGGTTTCACTACACTGTGGTGGATCTAGCCCTGATTCAAAGGATTCCATATATGCCCCATCTGAATTAGAAGCACATAATATTTAAACAACTTTGGACACACTATTAATCGTCTTTTAGTTTGCAGAAGGGATTCTCACAAGTAACTCATTAAAATTCCTGTATCATTGCTCCCAAACAGGAGGACAAGTGATATTTCAGAAAAATGTATGTAGCTATCAGAATAGATGAAAAAACAAAAACAAAAACAAAACAAAAGCTGTTTCCCTGATTACACAGCAGATAAACTAATGATTCTTACATTCTTAGATATGTTTTGCTTATTGCTAGATATATTTCATGGCACAATAAGATGTCAAGCACAAATTGTATGGTGTATTCAATACCAGTATAATTTGCCAAATGTAATTAAGTGTTAAAACACCAGAACTAAGCAGGACATCACACAGCGTGGGTGAATCACATGCAAGAAAGAATTTGGGGTAGTTAATAAATGTTGTAAACAATGTAAAAGCAACAACAAAATGTTAGCCTCTCAGTTGGCATCTTCGGATTCATTTTGGGATTTGAAACCTGAAATATCAGCATCTAGGTACAATGTCATCCAATTGTTTCAATTCCATCATCCTATTAGCCGGACATGAACTCACCACATCTGTCTTCTCATTACTGATCCTGTCATAAAGACTCTCTGGAGCCATCCATTTTATTGGTACTCTGCTCCTGTGATTCTGCCGGTAGTAATCAGTCTGGTAGATATCTCTCGTCAGTCCAAAGTCAGCAACTTTAATACCCATATTTTCATCTACCCTAAGCATAATAATAATAATAATAATAATAATAATAATAATAATAATAATAATAATAATAATAATAATAATAATAATAATAATAATGATAATAAAACTTCACAATTTCTTTCTCAGCCTTCTTTTACTCACTAGATGTATTCTCTCTCTTTCACAGGATTTTTTTAACAATACCGAATTTAAAAAATGTTTGGTCACCACTGGGAATCGAACCCAGGACCGCATGCTAAATGCACAAACTCTCTGCCATTGAGTTGACAACCAGTGAATATTATTATTATTATTTAAATGATCTTCTTCAGTTAAAATAATTTGGTAATAAATGCTTACATGCAGTTTCTAGCAGCCAAATCTCGATGAACTAGTTTTTTAGATGCCAAATATTCCATTCCTTGAGCTATCTCCTTACATATTCTTGTGAGCACTTCACAGTTTAGGCTCTGCAAATATAGCATTTTCACTACATAATAGTAACATTGGAAAAAAGTTATTTCATAAACTTTATTATCCAGAATTTACTATTTTAGTCTTACTAGCTTTCTATTTATAATAATAATCTTTAAGGAGCAAGCATACTAAGTAACTTGCTTTCAAAGTTTAAACAAACTAGAAAGACTTTTGAGAAACTTCGTGGTGTTTAGTCATACTGGTGGATAGCTTGTGATGTTACACATAGAGTTCCCTCTTTTGTTTTTTAAGAATTCCCGAAGGTCTCCATTCTCCATGAAGGGAAGAAGCAGGTAAGGGGAGTGGTTGGAATCTAAGCTGATACCGATGAAACCCAGCACATGAGGATGGTTAAATTCACACATCAGTGTGCTTTCTTCTAGGAAGCCTTTCAATTCACTATAAGAGGCAGATGAATCTGGGATTGATGGGGTGATGGATATAGTATTGTACATTGAT
>WLWI01005287.1_pt1 | contig 10794 bp, 9 predicted proteins | sample 6701501 | NCBI WGS metagenome assembly WLWI01 (sample SAMN12718690, study PRJNA515312) | sponge metagenome | isolation source: marine sponge | host: Mycale hentscheli | place: New Zealand: South Island, Marlborough, Capsize Point | collected 2014-11-01
AGATTTGGTAGCACTCAGATGATAGTAGCAAAGTTAATTAATTTAGTGCCTTCTGTAATTACTACATTTACTGAACTTTCATATGAGGATGCAACATCGTTCTTTAAGGATGACCTGCCTAGTTCTTCTTTGGTTCCCACTGAAGTGTGGAGGTGGAGGCAGAAATGGTGCCAGGTGGATGCTGCTGAGCAACCTGCTACACTCTACGCTGCTTTAAAAGCATGTGATAAAGATTTTTTCCCTAACATTCATGTATTTTTACGTATTGCTTGTACGATTCCGGTTACTTCATGTGAAAATGAGAGGGCCAATAGTACTTAAAAACGTAAAGACCTTTTTACGTAATACAATGGGGCAAGAGAGGTTTTCATCATTAGCACTTATGCACATTCATTACAATTTACCAATTAATCTTGATGATGTTATAGACACCTTTAAGCTTAAATGCAATAGAAGAATATCACTCCAAATACTTGTATCATAATTCATATCATAAATTCAATTCTAATTCAGTTAATTTCTCCAAGTCTAACTGCTATATATTATCAATCATGTATCACTTTAGGCATCGAATAAACTGATAAATTGGGGCCCATAAAAGTGGGTATAATTTTTTTTGCACATGTGGAAGTATCCACTTGGTGTTAAAAAAGAGCCCCCCCTTTTCAAATCCTGGATCCGCCTCTGCTAAAGCAAGTGGGTCCTGTTATCTTAAAGGCAATATTTTGGTCAGCATGAAAGGAAATCTGCCTAACTAAAATCAGGATTAAGAAATATTTGCTTCTGCAAAAATCACCAAAATAATAGTAAGTGCAATAACATGAAAATTTAGACTTAATGTATAATGCTTCTGATACAGTATACATCAGCAACTTCTAATCTTTTAAGTCGGCTCAAAATTATGAAAATATTCAATTTATCAATAATTGTAATGGTTTGTTTAAAATGTGAATAATCAAAATAAATTATATCTCATAATCAAATGAGAGCATACCTTTGTTAACTGAAAAACAAAAATGTGAGTGTGGTTATTGTAAGTAGGATATTATTATTAGCTGTCACTTAAATGATATTTACATATTATTTACACTGTGGTACTCACCAGCAAGATATCATGATACTATAAATAGCAGGTGGACATTCCGGAGGAGGAGTAAGGCGATAGTCTGAACAGATTTTTTGAACAATCTATTAATGTGAATATAACAAAATTTCTCATATATAGTTGAATCATATATATACATATATATATATATATATATACTAAGAATTTACATTGTAATGCTATATACGGCTTACAAAATATTCTTAGTCTTGAATACTGGCTTTCACTGATGTGCTATCTATACAAACAAAAAACTAGCATCGCTAATAAGCAAATTATATTAACTGAATTCAAAATTCTGACGCAAATAATCTTATAGAAATTGTCCTTTCCTTTTAATTACACGAATTTTGAAATAAGAAAATAAAATATAATTGAAATGTGTGTAAAGCATATTGGTCACATAAATTTCAATAGTGAGCCTGTAGCTACTCTAGCCCTGCATTTACCTGATCATGATTCAAGTTTGCATATGGTGTTTGTGCCCCACTCCAAATCTCATACATGACTATACCAAAACTCCACGCATCACTAGCTGTGGAATATTTCTCTGTTTTAATCACCTACAAATTAATGCAAAGTTAACCACACATTTCATTATTTCATAATCGTTCTTCCTTCCACTATTAGAGCAATTAAATGTAATTTTCTTAATGCACATAGCTACTTTTTGCCAACACTAAAATCTTAAATTTTTATACGTTAATTATATACTAGTTATTAATATTCATTCTAGATATGGAAAAATATTTCAAATTTGTATGTAAAGTTAGAATCCAACATCAATATAAGCACATAATTTAGCTGATTACCTCAGGAGCTGTCCACCTGATTGGTACTTTGTCTTTATTTAATGCATAATTTTTCTCATTTAAATGACTTGACATACCAAAATTTGCTATCTGTAAGTGAAGTAAATACATTCAAAGAGGTTTATAATATCTTTAAAAGTTTAATATTTTTCACTATAACTTATTTGTATTGGGACATCAGTTCAATTCATATTTGTATTGGGACATCAGTTCAATTTCTTTCATTTCTCCACAATTTGATATTATTTAAGCTAGGCAAAATTTAAATAAAGTGTAGCTATGTGAGAAGAAATAGTTTGTTGATGCTGCAGCTGGTGATAATTAATTGGCTTAATTTTTTAATATTTCCACAGCAAAATTCATACATAATGTACAATATCATAACTACAAACATGCTATAGACTTGGCCAAACATAATTACCAGATACGTTATATTTTATTTCAAACCTGTGAAGAAGAATATTATAGAAGTTATGCATGGTTAATATTTACTTCTCTGATATAAGCACTTTGTATTTTTACTGCAACATAGGAAATTCTAATTATTTAAATATCATTCTAGTGAAGGATAGTGGGTATTCCTTGGAAATAGAATATTCATTCAAAAACTATCCTTGCAGTATTACCTGACAGCCATTAAGGACATATATAATTTAATCTTGAGGGAGAATTTAATACCTTTAAGGTCTCTGCTGATTGCACAAAATGTACTATTTACAGCCAAGCTCTCTTTTTCATCATAGCATGCATCATAATTCTCATAAGTCTAACATAACAGAAATTTAAGTGCATTGTGCCAATAGAGAAGAACAAAGTACAAGTAAGTAACTTACTTTACAAATTTTGTCTTCTGACACCAGAATATTCCTAGCTGCCAGATCTCTATGGACAATAAACATGTCTGATAGAAACGCCATGCCAGAGGCTATCTGGCGATTGAAACGCAGATATTCATGCTTATTTATCTCAGGATTACTATCTTGACTATTAGTCATCATCATAGACAGCAAGTAACTCTTCAGGTCTCCATTGTCGGCCATTTTAAATACTTTCATTACCTAGAAAGAAACAATATTTAATATTAAGTATTGCATTTACTTGTACTGGATTATACACTTACTCGTCCTCTTCTGACCACTCCATAAAGAGTAATCACATTAGGATGTTTCAATTGGTTCAAAATAATTGCTTCTTGAAAAAACATTATTATCTGACTTCCATTTGATCCCGGTTTTAGAATCTTGACAGCCACATCCATAGTACAATTTCTATAATTCCACTTTCCTTTGTAGACATCACCACCTTGATCACAGTCAATAACTGAACCAACACTATAATACATAATTTCTCCATGATGCAATAGTTTACATTACACTTGGAGTACTTACTCTATGTTAGTTATTCCTATATCATCAGCCACCATAGACTGGAATTGTTCAAAGAGACTTTTAGCACACTTGGTTTGTGCTGCTTTGTTAATTCTGTCTGACTACATTGAAGAAAAAATTATTATTATGCACATCATTATTATAAATGTAAATAAAACAATAGTTAAAAATAATTATTTTTATGATTCTAGTATTAAATGATATTTCAGTACTGTGGCTCTAATATAATATTATCAAGCTAGATCACTCATTCATATTTATAAAATATTTTTAATACATTAACAATTAATTTTGTTTAAAGTTGGCAAATAGTAGCTATATTATGTTATCTCATATTTTTAAAGCCTACCAAATTCAACCATCATTAATGATATGCAAAAAAAAATATGATTTGCCGACTGTTAATACTAAAGAAAACAAGCAAAGATAAAAAAAATGCAGTAAAATACAATACTTCAAGTCAGGCTTGGGGAGAAAGGCAAAACAAAAACAAAATAACAACTGATATTACAAACAATGACAACAACAAATACATTCACATAAATTGTAATAATGGAAAGTATGCATACAAATATTTCAGTACATACCTTTCTGAACATAAGTAAATGCTGAAACACAAACATACATTTTGTAACTTGGAGAAGGGATGTGCCAAGGTGATGCCAATGTTAATGGGAACCTCCCTATAATGGGCCACCAAAGCTGCCACTGAGTTGAAGGTAGTGGGCACACGTAAACCATACTTGTGGTTTGAAAAAATGATGCGATAATTTCTGATGGTGTCACCAGTATTGACGGTGATTGTGTAACTCCCTTTTTGACTGGAATCTCTCACCAAAAAAGTCCCACCTTGAGTGTCACTTAGCATACTTTCTACCTCCTCTCTAGTATCAATACACAGATAATAATAATGATAAATGCAAATATTTAATCCTCTGTAAACATTAAATTAAACACACATGCAGTATCCTCTATGCTGGAACAAAAGACTTCGTTGTTTATAAAAAATAAACCCAACACTTGAGTGATTAAGAGGGAAAGTATACATAAGTATGTAACTAAATCTATGATTTATTTATTGTAATTACAAATACACAAGAAAAGTACACCATTACTATGTTTCTATAGTTGGAAAACAGTGAGATAATAGATCATAAATTAGTTGTGCTCCATCCAATAACTGAAAATATAATATAATAAGGGTATTATAAGTTGTACCACAGATGCAGTAAGACGGAGCAAAAAAAAAATCTTTGAGAGCATAATTCATCATAGTCACATGATAGCAAAAATTTCCTATCAGTTTTAATGCTGTATATTTCAACTTTAATCTTCTTGGCTACATTTTCAATAGCTCACTTATGTCATCATTGTTATCAGAAATTGCATGGAATCATTTTTATTGCACTTGATTGGATTGCTATTACTGATGAATATCATGGAGATATGTTGATGATATTCCCTTTAAATTTTCAGCCACCTTTGATCAAAAGCATTCTCCTAGAAACTCACATTCTCTTGCTTTCAAATATTTCACTTTTTTCCAGCAGATATTGAACAACAGAAGCAAATGCAATATCATTCAGCAGAATATTTGTAGCACCACAACCGTGGCAAACCACAAATGTATTGATCAGGGAGACAACAATGTTGCCATGCAGTCTACGTGACATGTGACATTTGCTGCATGCAAATCGGAGAGAAACCCTCTCATTTTCTCAGATTCAAAATCCTTTCTGGCCTCACAAGCTTTAAAAATAAATACTTTTAAGTTGTTTTTTTTTTTTAATCCTAATGTTTCTCCCTACCACCTGCAACTGTTGAATGTCATCTGTTTGGGTGCCTAGAAGAGTTCTTCACAACAATGCAATCCTCTCCACAAAAGCACCAGTGTTACTTAAAAGAAAATTTTAAATGTTTAAATGTTTTGCACTTTTAGGCTTACTGGTGAGACTTCGGTAGTTATCTTTAGCGCATTTTCATACAAATTTCCTGAATAGCTTTCCTGTGAAGCTACTTGTTTATACCTTTCAACGAACACAACATTATCTATAATCACTCAAGCTCAATGTGAAAAACATTTTTGTATTACTTACTTGCCCTCACTATTCTCTCTGCTGAAGTTTGTGGCAGAGGATCTTTCTGAAAAATTATAATCTCCTTAAATCAAAACTTAAACATCTGTCTTCCATGGTGTATATCTAGACTTGAAACTTGGAGAAGCAATTTATACACTTTTGTCGACATAGGACAAGCTAAAGGTGCATTAGTCACTCACACACTGGTATATATCTTGGTACTGTGTTGCTGTTTAACTGAAAGTAATGAAGAGTTCATGTGGGGCCTACAACATTAGATCTATTAGACATGTGCCAGAGTGGACAACTACTATATACAAAGGTTTTTCTTCTCGTTAATTTGAGAAACTGACTAAATGAAGCACCAGGAGGTGCAAACCATCAGCGCATGTCCACCAGATAACCTCAATCAATTAAATAGATGCCACAGGGTAGGATTAAACCACATGATAGTGCTATGTAGTTTGCTTGGAAATAATGCAATAGGGCTGCAATGTGGACCCCTCTCCGTAGCAGAGATCAGCAGTAGAAGCGAATGTCTGTTAAAATCATTTCAAACCTTTAGCATTTACACACAGACAGTTGCTACTTACGACGATACAAAGAAAGAAACAAACAACAGAGCGAAGGGAACACCTCTAGGTTAAAACAGATCAGCTCCGCGGTATATAACTCGACTCTAGCCTCCTTACACGTGTGAAGCGCGACAATTGCAACAGCAGTACAAGCCGGCCAGCCAGTCTCTAGCTGCAATTTTCAGCTCACATGATTATAATGTGCAGTAAAGGGGTGTTACCGGTAGCGCAATAACACAACGATCGTACGTATGGCTAAAATCGACTAGCTTTTTCTTGAAAACTAAGTCGAAACAAAAAAATCTAGCACATTAAAGGGACTTACTTTGCAAATTTCTCTATCTCTACATCGTTTCAGAGCCCGGAAGGCCGTCGTCTTCAAGATCCGTTTTTGAATAACACACACACACACACACACACACACACACACAGTGACACACAGACAAAGTGACTACTGTAACCCTCTCAAGCATGCGCACTGAGGGTTAATGATACTAGGCACCAAGAATGCTAATACATGAGTGTCTAGTGCTAAGACTTTGCTTATACAATTCTTTACTCTGAAATTTGGTGACTATTAATAACTACGGCACAATCACTTTTTGTGAATTCTTAACACAAAAAGATAGTCTAATAATTTATAATAATATTCGAAGTATAGTGAAATGGTCACTGTCAGAACTAAACTGATTTATACATTGTGTTACCCAAATGCTCTTATTTCTAATCACAGTATCTTTCTGGTTCATTTTGCATAAGTATTCTTTTGAACACGAGTCATTTCGCCAATAAAGGTTTCCCTAGCTACTCTTTTTTTGTGTGTAGATCACTATTCTGTCAAACTATTTTAATTTGTAGTTGTTTCTGCCTTAGTTAAAGATTAAATTAACCTCTTCTTATAAGGTGATAGGTCAGCCTCAATAACTCTGGTTGCATTATACTGCTGCGATTTCATTAACCCTTTCCCATTAATGGCCTTCAGTTAATTCAGATTGACTTTATTCTCTCATAACTAGCAACACCAAGTCACTCAATATTAACCACTCACCTACTCATATTGCACCAGTACCAGTCTTGCTTTTCCAAAGGCTCATCATTCATTGAAGTTGATTGGGTATGGAGAGAAGACGCAGAATTTGAAGGACTTGTAGCTGAAATTGGACTAGTCGGTCGTAAAATAGGTAGACATATATCTTGGTAATCTTCAGAAGTTGAATGTGATTCTTTAGGAAGTGATACATTTTCAGAAGCTGAGGGAGCTTCATCTGAAAATGACATTTATTGGAACAGTCACTAACTATAAACTAGAGCACTGAAGTGCAAATCCTCAGCGCTAGTTAGCTAGTATGATCAAGAAAATAACAACAAAAGAAAAGTGTAGAAACAAAAAAAAGAAAGAGAAGTGGCATGAAGAGAGGCAGGAAAGAGAAAAAGACAATGAAGAGGGACAAAAGAAAGGAATGAATGAAAAAGGTAGGAAGAAGGAAGAAGAAAGAAAGAAAAACAGTACACGAAAGAAAGAGGAAAAGAAAGCAAAGGTAGGAAAGAAATAAAAACAGTAGGAAGAAAGAGGAAAATAAAGAAAAATAAGGCAAGAAGACAAAAGGAAAAAGAAAAAAACAGGATGAAAAAAAAAGATGAAAAAAAATAGCGTCGACGAGGGTTCGAACCAGAGACTTTTAGGTTAGGTACAGTATTTGCTCACTCGACAACTAGAGCACTGAAGTGCAAACCCTCAGCGCTAGTTAGCTAGTATGATAAAGAAAATAATAACAAAGGAAAAGTGTAGAAACAAAAAAAGAAAGAGAAGTGGCATGAAGAGAGGTAGGAAAGAGAAAAAGACAATGAAGAGGGACAAAAGAAAGAGGAATGAATGAAAAACGGTAGGAAGAAAAGAAAAAGGAAGAAGAAAGAAAGAAAAACAGTACACGAAAGAAAAAGGAAAAGAAAGGAAAAGGTAGGAAAGAAATAAAAACAGTAGGAAGAAAGAGGAAAATAAACAAAACTAAGGCAAGAAGACAAAGGAAAAAAAAACAGGATGAAAAAAAAAGATGAAAAAAAAAAGCGTCGACGAGGGTTCGAACCAGAGACTTTTAGGTTAGCTATTTGCTCACTCGACAACTGCGCAACGCAACACCTTATGCTGAATGCATGTAATTGTTAGCTATTTAAAAGTGATTTGCAACCTGCAAGCTGGCTCACGTGATTACCGTAACGTACGATTGTAGGACTGAAATTCTACTCACTTTTTCTTGAAAACTAAGTCAAAACTAACAATTTTGGCACATTAAAGGGACTTACTCTGTGAAGTGCTACAGTTTGATGTCACTTTCAAAGCCTGGGTAGCTGTACTCTTCGAGTACCCCTGTTGACTGAATGAATGACTGACAGGATGACTACTATAACCCCTCGGGCGCATGCGCTCTGAGGGTTAACAATGCCACAACAAATGTGAAAGACATATGCTTACATACATAAAGAATGTTATACATGTATGACAACTGTTAAAACCCTATTGCTGATATGAAAATATTCTAATTATTACAATTGTCATGTGGCGGTTGAGGTACTCACCAATGCAAGAAATATATGTAAAGACAATACATTTGCACTAACATCAAATGTACAACTAAAACTTTGCTTTAGAATGTTTAGTTCAAACTAAAGTATGAATGGGGAGAAGTTTACTAAAATTATCTTTATTAACTGAACAATTTCTTAAAAGGTGGTAATTTGGTGTGATTGTCATACAAAAGGACTAGCTATATTAAGTGTGAAATCAATGTGCTCATAACATATGAACCACTTCAGTTGCAAAGTGGAATGATTGTCTTTGTTTTTTGAAAGGTGAATACTGCACAATTAATTTTGTGATACAATTACACTTTGGACATTTGGAAGGTCACCAGTGCATTCAGTTATCTGAGCAGGAGCTGATGACAGTTGTGATTTACTTACTCTAATGGGCCATTAGCTCGTATATAATATGACAGGCTATTATATCCCACAGATTTTACATGCAATTAACTCACACACATACAACAATTGATTACCTCTGTATTAACTTTTGAACATCGAGCAAATGACTCATTATTATCTCCTACACTTTCTAAATGTGATTAACTCTCGTAATTTGCTTAATCATATTCTATTTGATATGCTGTCAAACATGTGACATGTGATTCAATCATTCTCAGCTCAAATAATTATAGTAATAGCAAATATTCTCAAACTATATTTAATTTAAACTTAACCAGATGTTTCTACTTCTTACCGAAATTATCTTCAGGGTTAAATGAGATCGTATTGTCCGTGGTGATATATAGTAAACACAATATAAACAGCTAGAGAATGGTGGGCACACTTACTGTTTAATATATCCTGAAGGGTGACTGGCAATAGACTGACTGAAAAAAAAAACGACATTAACTTATTCAAGTATCTATAAAGAATACAGACATGTAGCTATATGGCTATCTGCCATATATTATTTTATGTACTCTGGCAAGCTATATTTGTAAACTAAAGTGTAAGGTTCTTTAGGTTCTGTATGTTCGTATTTTATTCCCGATACTTCCCAGATAAAAACACTATTCATACTCTAAACTTGTATGTACATTCTCTGTCCCTCTAAATTAAACTGTCTTGCAAGCCAGACATTTTGCTTAATCAGGAGTTATTAGATAAATGGTCTAGCTTATGAGACTACTTACTATACCTTAGCATGAGGGTTATAGTATTCATCCGGTTTGTTTGTCTGTCTGTCAATCTGTGTGTCAGTTTGTCATGAAATTACTGACAATTAAAGGTTGATTTATAAGGCATAAACTTACTCAGAACAACAATTTAAGACCATTTTATTGTGCTACTTTTATTTAATTTCTGGTTGATTCTATGAGGAAACGCGTAGTGGTTAACTCTAGTCTCAAGTAGCCAGACCCTTTAGCACCCTTTACCCACTAAACGGAGGGAGCAGAGAGTCTTGAACTCTTCCATAACACTCAGAGGTGCGAAGTTGGTGAAGAAAATTATTTATATATATATATATATATATTCCACCCTTGATTACAATGTTATTTTTAGGTACTTACCCATGAAATAACTCATGATATTTCAAGGTGTTGTTTCAATTGTGCAAGCTCATTACCCTAGTAGCTATAACAACCAACCTAACACCAGTTTTCCAGGTTTTTACAGCTAACTTTCTCTGGTGTAGACTAAGCAACAAGGTTAGAGCAGCTGCCATAATATCAGCTGGGGGTGTGGGGAACTCTTACAGCCTACTTAACACCTTGAGTTAACAGTCCTAGTACAAACTACAGCAGTGAAGATGTCTAGGGTAGAATAAGCCATGTATTACACTATTAGAGTGATATGGCAAGATATTACACTCTCAGGCTTTATTTTCACTCACCTCAGGCTCTTGAAAATTAATTAGCCTGCTCTTGAAAATTAATTAGCCTGCTCTTGAAAATTAATTAGCCTGCTCATGAAATATTTTGCCTTAAGTATTATATATACCAAATATACATATATTATGTATTGCATTGTTCAATTATTATAGGATAACTTTACCTTGAATTTTTTTCTTTTGAATTTGACCTTCTAAGTATTTTTCTAAGTCATGAGCAATAGGTCTTTTACTAGGGTCATCCATCAAACACTTCATGATCAAGTCATACATACAGTGATCATTTCCCATTCCTTCAAGTGACTTCCTCCGTTTTTGTTGTTCTACAAATCCTTCCTTTCTCTGACTGTGTTCAATTTCAAAAACTTTTGGGAAGTCTCCAATTATTAAGTGAAGAGTGAGATGTCCAAAAGAGAAGATGTCTA
>WLWI01005288.1_pt1 | contig 10792 bp, 9 predicted proteins | sample 6701501 | NCBI WGS metagenome assembly WLWI01 (sample SAMN12718690, study PRJNA515312) | sponge metagenome | isolation source: marine sponge | host: Mycale hentscheli | place: New Zealand: South Island, Marlborough, Capsize Point | collected 2014-11-01
AGCACTAATGAAGGGGCGTGGTCAAGCGATTCTTTGTGTTTGCAATTGATTAGATTAGGGTGTTCAGTTAACTGAAGCGCTTGAATAATTGAAGTTTGGACAACTGAAGTTTTACTATAACTTTAAAGCATAGCTTACGGGAAGAGAAGATAGTCATTAATACTGATGAGGTAGCCTAATAATAATAATAATAGTAGTAGTAGTAGTAGTAGCAGTAGTAGTAGTAGTAGTAGCAGTAGTAGTAGTAGTAGTAGTAGTAGTAGTAGTAGTAGTAGTAGTAGTAATATGTAATGGTACACAGATCACCAGATAAATCCACAAGACTTGACATAAAAGCTTGGCTATTCAAGAAAAGGTTTGCCAGCAGTAAATATTTAAAATTAGGTGGATGGTGTATGATACTTGATACAGATCACTCACTACAGCTTACTCAAATAACTCTCTTATAAGAAGTGCACACTTCAATCTGGCATAACAAAATGGCATGCCTTCATTCCCACACACCACATCAGAGTAACCATTTCACAAACCAGGCAACATGTAACATCCATGTACATACTACCAGAGGCAGCATGTGCCTATTGGAAATACATGTTACATGTTACATGAACTGGGAAGTCATCCAACACATTCCTCATGATAGAGGATACCACAACTCAAAGCTGCCTTCTCTCAACATGCACACATACACACATACACACATTATACACACATTACACACACAGACATAAACACACACACACACCTTGAAAGCCCGACACTTCCCACAGTCTGGCCATCATGATAGTGCAATCCTTCACTTAGCTTGAGCTGCATTTACACCTTACAAGAACATATTTTTATTCCGTCTGAGGTCTCCCATGTCTCCAAGACTCCTAATACCTGTCAGAAGGTCATCCCTTGAAATCCAAGAGGAATAGCAATGTAAGTGTTCCTCTTCCTGAATTCTGCCGCCACATCCAATCCTTCTCAACACACACACACACACACACACACACACACACACACACACACACACACATAATAGTCACCAGCAATGTTTGCAGCAATAACATACAAATGTGTAGAGTGAATGAAAACACACAAACAAGATACTACAATTTTATGTACTAGAATTATGGAATTTAATGTGTCAATGATATTAAATACTACACATTAATAAATGGAAAAAAAACAACAAAAAAAAACAAAAAAACAGCATGCCAAAACACAAGAATTGTGGATAAGTTAAAACAGGAACAACAACAACTATTATAACAAATCACTAGTGTTCGAGGAGTGTAATTTCCTCGAGCTAGTTCGAAGGACCAGATTGATCCAAGTCTTCCCTAATTCAACTATGGTGGTACACTGACGGATACAAAGAATCTCGTACGGGCGTAATGCACGACTAAAATCTCATTAGGGTTAACTCAGAGCAAAAAACTTGCACATTACTACATTACATTTATGCATTGATGACATGTGTGATAGAGTGTGTGGAATGGGAATATGAATATCATTATGCAATATTGTTAGGTGAGGTGGTGAGACTGAGTGAGTCCTGAACAACTAGGACTCACAGAAATGCAAACCATCAGTGCTAGTTATGCTGTTACAACAATGAATTAATTTAAATCAGCTACTCTATGCTCCCAGGACTGATCCACACTTACTAAAGCTGTGCTTGACACTTATCCACATGGCTAGTACGACTTTGACTTTCTACATAAGATACACCAGACAATAAGGTCAGCACTGGAACTACACTAGAAGACAAAATAAATTTTCGAATTCCATTTTGCAGGATGTCCATCACATGATTAACCCTTTCACCCGTCATATGGCGGTCGAGGTACCCATCGACACAAAAGGAATTATAAAAAATGAACCGCTCATGCCATCGACTTGTGTTAAACACCAAAATAGAGCTTAGGCTTAGCTTTATTGCATATATATTTTATTAACGCGCAGGTGTACGGTAACTAAGAAAACCGTGACGTAGTATTTCGTCAAATTTTATTAGCCTACTCAGCGGTAGCATGGCTTCGTAGCTGAGTGCAGACGGTGTTGTTAGTTTGTTGTTCGACGATGAGTTTGGACTATCTGAAGCGGAGAAAGGGACTTACAAGAGAGTAGTACAGATATCAGAGCTACATCCCTTGTAATGACCAAAGCAATGGAAAGGTCCATTGATGAAGTCAAGCTCCAACTTCTTTACTGCAGCCCTGACATCTTTTTCCTGACTCCTCATCTTTATGGCACAGCGAGCTGCACTGGTCAACCGACGCCGCATCTTTTCAGTCAAACCACCCTTCCCCTTGTAATGTGGCTTTTCTTGTACCAATTTTTCCAGCGAGCTACGGTAACATTTGCAGCAGTGGTTGGCACATTCCATTTTCTCAATGAAACGTCCCCACATTGGCACACATTGAATGAGAGTGATATATACACTACTATCCCCATCTCCAATAAAACGAATGTATCTGACACCATGGACTGCTTCAGATTGTTTGAATCCCTCAAGGATAATATCGGCCTCCATTTGAGATGAAGATTCCTCCCAGTTTTTGAAGCACATGTGTTTCTCTTTGGGCACACCTTGAGTGCATACTGTGCAATACTTATTGCGGACTCCAATGTGGAGAATTTTTCCTGTGGCCTGAGTGACCAATAATTATTCCTACACCGGACTTAGCATTATAGGAATGACGATGAGACCGCTTACTCCACCCTGCATCAACTATAACAGTGATGGCAGGAATACCTTGGTGATAATCATTGCGTTCTTCTGCTAGCAGTTTTTCTTCTTGACCAGCTTGTGCCATTATATCTTGTAACTGCTTCTGCCACCACAGACCAATGCTCTTTTCGGTACCGATAAAAATTTTTTGATGACATCACAGGAACACCTATGGTACTCATGGTTTCTTTCAACTTAGAATAAACCACCTCCAGTGGACATTTGTCCCCACACAGCTGCTAAATTAGCTTCCCAATGCAATCTTCCTCTGGGACCAACCACTTTCCTTGAGGTGTTCAAAGGAATGACAAAATTACACCGAGAGCAGTGGCAGGACAAGACAGCTGCAAGCCCAGCTCTCTTCTCTCCACTCAGAATAATTGCACTATTACATTTAATTGCATGGGCTGTCAATTGACCAACGTAATTCTGTAGCTCATTAAGATTAATTATCCTTGATCCTTTCTGCTCATGCCTGGACTCATTTTTTGTTGGTATTTCGAAGCGTGCCATCTTTTTTGCATGGATCTCCGATGATTGTTTCTTTGGTTTCTTTTGTTTCCCATTTTTCCTACACATTTAGCAAATTGTTTCATAGTACTAGTATATATTTATTGTCAGTCTCCAAAGAATTTGCCACTATATTAAACCTAATAAGCTACAACAGCAATTCACCCCAATAAAATATGAAGAATATAGTTAGCTAGAGCTATTAGAATTAGCTAAATTTTTGTCCACCAATTAAACTACATTAGCTTAGATAAACTCGCATTACTTGAACTCAAATAGACACCAATATTCCTGCACAATTCTGGGAAGACAAGAAGCCGAACAAGTACACAGATGGAGCCAGCATGAGGAAAGTGTGCCTCCAGTTTGCCGCCAAAAAATCCAATTTAGTGCGTGGGTGATAAATAGCTTCGGCTGAGCTGCGGTTGAGTTGTAACCGCGGTGCTTGGAAGGTGCCGATTGTATGGGTACTCCACTATTGCGTCAAATTTAGAAGCACTGGATGATGTAATGGTTAGGAATACTGCTCCAATTATACGCAAATAGGATGCCCCGTAGCCCGAACAAGAAAAAAGTTCGTTCAGATAGTTTAATGGTGAGTAACAACTCGAATCGCTGGAGTATAGAGTGAGTACATGGCTGAAGTCGGCGCCTGCCCATGCATATTTTTTATATAAAGGCTTGCTGGAGCAGGTTAAACTATTCATTGTCTCTAATGATTATTACAGAGCAAATAGGGATGTTGGACGTGGTACAGTTGCGAGTCAGGTAAGCGAGGTTTGACGCAGAAATTTTTATAACTTGCCCCTAAGTAAACGTCAAAAGCACAGTGATGGTTCCAATATAAATGTGCATTTAAGTGTACATTGAAAGTTCATTGATATAGCTTAAGTTTTATTGTTAATGCAGAAAGTAAGAGCTGTTGAGAGCTCCATAATATGCCTGGACTCGAAGGTTAATATTGAGATTGTGTTGACATCCCCGTACCCTTAAGGGCTTTTTCTAATGGATCTTTTCAAAGGAGGATCATTTGCTAATGCATATTCTCTTCCTACTGTCGTTTAAGTTTTGCCATCTCTAGTCTGCTATTATTAAACTTCTGATTACACTGTTTGTGCCATTGGCCTGGTTCCAGCAGAGCTTTATCCCACGACTAAAATAAGCAATTTTAACTGGCCTACTTAAAATCTAATATTATCCCTATTCTTACGTTTGGTAAATACAGCCAGTAAAGACAGAGGAATGGACGAGTCAGAAAAAAAAGATGTGTGTAGTCCACTAACTTAATCTAGAAATTACCGATTCCACGTCAAGAATGACCCTTCGAAATCATACATCCTATCAGTCAGTGATAATAGAGCAGACAAACAAGTTATGCCAACAGTGAAATACATTATATCCCGTGGACAATAGCTGGTTTTAGACTGACCTCTTCTGCACATATGCCCCACCCACTAGATCCTCAATGCCACACCTACCAGACCTTTTATGTACTCATTAATGCCCCACCCACTGGACACTCTATGCCACACCCACTGCAATATCTATGCCACACCCACTGGACCATATATCTCCACCCCCTCAAACATCTAATGCCACACCCACTGGACCATCTATGCCCCACCCACTGGACCTATATGCCCCACCCACTGGACCATCTATGCCCTACTCACTGGACCATCTATGCCCCACCCACTGGACCATCTATGGCCCACCCACTGAGACGTACTCTTTATGGAATTTTTGTATCTTGTGAACGTTGCCAAACATAACTTCTTCCTTGCCCTTCAAGGTAGTGGGGAGGAAGTCAGACGGAATCTATACGAAATGGAAAGGAAAAATGCATAGAAAATACTATCTGCCCTTACTCAAGCCTTCTTACACCACCTTTATAATTACATGTAATCAAACAATACATAGCTAATGAACTACAAGCCATCTCCCCATATATACATGTATAAATTAACAAATTTACCAACACAATGTTAGATAACTAGTAACACAGAATACTTCCTTACCTCAATCTTTCCTAGTAATAGCTTCTGTAGCGTCTAGTGACTCCATATAAAAAATTCCTCATATTTATCAGTCAAGTACTAGTAGCTCTGGACAACAAATTCTCTGCTATCAATGTAGCCAAGTTATTGAAATCATTCTGGTAAAGGGTTTCTAATTCTACGAGAACAGCAGCTTGTTGTGACTTGAAATAACAACACCAATTAAACCATAAAACCAGTTTTTCTACAAGTTTGTCATTCAGTTTACGTAAAGACATGATTACTGCCGTAGCATCAGAAGAAACTAAAGGATAGATTAACAAGCTTTTCTTCAGGGGAAAACTTTGCTCAGTACTACTGATAATTTTTTATGATACAATAATTATGTACTAATCTATTCTACACACATCCTTTAATCATCATCATCACCATCATCATCATCATAATCACCTTCATCACCACCATCATGCGTGGATTATCATCTAGTTATAGACCTACTGGAACCAATACTTCTCTATACTACCAACACACACTGGAGAACAGCCGGGTAAGTCCACCAATCAAAACCTCTTGAGCCACCATCAGTTGGTTCCAGTCAAAGACATCAAAAGCAGCTGCACTCATTCTACTAGTACATAGAAAAGTGGCAGGAAAAAAAACATTTACATCACCTCCATTTTCCACCAAATTGTCACTCTATGACATTAAACTTTGTAAAATTGAGGTGCAGAGAAACTGTAAGATGGGATTCATGCAGGATTTTTCACTAGGAGGAGACATTTTGTAGAGTCTCAAAATCCATCTAGCCACTTAATAGATAGTCAGATGATAACTTGTACAAACTATTATGAATTGCTATGACAACCAGGACTAGAAAGTGTTGATTTAGAAGATGTGTTGGACATTTTACCTGATTTAGAGTAAATCAGGGAAGGGGAGGGAGGGGAAAACTGATCATGGGTTGGAGAGGGGGAATCCCATAGTCTGCATGAAATCCTGCTAAGCATGCCCACCTGTTATTTTGCTGTTCCATGGAGAGTTCCAATTGTTGGGTTAAGTTTTAATTAAACATATTACATTGGCTGCTACAACTGATCTGCAATTTTTTAATTAGCATAGTTGTTTATTAATTAATAAAATATTTATTTTATATAAATCCAGACTAAATTGGAGTGATGCCCTCTAGCTATTATAATCAGTCAATAGCAACAGGTGCTGTCTTACCTTGCTAGTCCTCTTTTATCTCATCTTCATCAAGTATCAGTTAGCAGGAGCAGCACCTCCCCCCACAATCATCATAGGGTCAGATCACAGAGAGGACAACTTCCACTAAGGTTAAAGTTATAGCACAGCTGGCATCAAGAGCTCTTGCAGAGCTATCTACTGAGGTCAAAGGTGAAGGTCAGCCTTCCAGCATAAGGTCGTTCTTTTCTATTCGCGTGATTTCCGCGCACACTTATTTAGTCTTTTATGAATCCACTTGTAGTCTGCATTTTGGGTGTGGTGGGTCAGAGACGTTCAAATAAATGAAGAAGACGGTCGAGTCTAGTCTATCAGCAAGTTATGGCGGAAAGCCAGTCGCAAGTACGTACTGAGGTGAGCGCGTAGCTACTCGCTAGCTGAAAGCAATTGTTTGCCCAGATACTAGCTAGGTCCGTTGTTTGTTACTAGATCCGTTGTTTGTTGCTAGATCCATTGTTTGGTTATTAGATCCAGTCTTCACTAGCCCACTGTTTGTATAGATAACTTTTTGCAAAAAGGTTGAAAGAAGGGAAAACACAGCTACCTACACACATGCCAAGTGCTTAGCATAGTTTCAAGCTTAATTTTTTCAAACAACTGGATTAATGTCTGAGCATTCGATAAAATGTATCAACAACTGGATGAATAGAGGAAATTTATGTCTGAGCATGCTCATAAAGAACCAACTAAACTGGAAAAGAGAGGGAAGTCATGTCTGAGCATGCTCACAACCAATGCACTGGCAACTGGAAAAAAGAGAGGGTAAAAGTCATGTTCCTGAGCATGCTCTCTTAAAAAGCATCAGGATCTTTTTATGAGCATGCTCAGACATGACATTCCCTCTCTTTTTTTCAGTTGCTATTGTGTTTTTGAGGATAGTTAGACAAGACTATCCCTCTCTTTTTGCTATAGTTTGTAACTATTTTACTCTAGCCATTTGAAGTTTAGTTTGTTGCATTTGAAGTCTAGTTTGTTCCAGAAATACAGTAAGTTGTGTGTTTATAACACAAAATACAACATATATTTGTTGTAATATTATTTTTCTGTTGTGTGTGTTTGTTATTGTTCATTTACAGTTTCTTACAATGTGTAAAGAATTTGTATTTGGGATGTACATTTAAATGTTTGTGCACTTTTATAGGAAGATTATGTTTTGTGTTCTTCTTTTAATGTATATTCATGTGTTAGCATTAGTATAAAGCACAGCAGGTGTCTTTCTAAGGAGTTTTTCACAATTTTTTATTATTTTGTTTTGAATCAACAGTTGGTACCGTTACATTAAAGATTTTAACAGTCAAGTTCTCGTTTCTGTTATTTACTCCTAAAAGCTAGAACTCATCCACTGCTATACCAGTTGGGTCTCTAGTAGTAAGAATATCTAGGCTAATGGTTATCCCAACATTTAAAATAGCATCATTTTTACATTCCTGAAAGTGGCATATGGTAAACGAGCATTAAAACTTTAACATAATCGACCTGAAAAACTATATATTTTATCAACTGTCGTAATATTTTTCTCTCTTTTTTTCTTTTTCTGTAATAGCTCCTTCAGTGCAAAAAAAAAATCAACTGAACAGAATTGAAAACATACTCTTTCTGGTGCCTACTGTACATTATTTTTAGCACAGGAAGAAACAGCACTTTCTCTTATTATGTGTTTGTGTGTTTGGAATATCATGTCATTATTTTTGTGTTTATGTTTGTGTGCACACATTTACGCATTGTACCAGTTGTATGTTTGTGTGTTTGTTTATTTGTTTATTTCTCAGTACTGTTTTTACCATTTTTATATACTAAATACTGTATTGTATATAAGCATTGTGTGAGAAATTGTATGTTTGTGTGTTAGTATGTCACACAGTTGCTATTGTTATTGTGTGTGTACATTTCTGTAAATTATAGTGAGTAAAATTGTATGTTTGTGTGTTTATTTACATGGCTTATGTTACAGTATTGTGTTTGTTTACAACATATTTGTAGTCTTCCATAAATTTGTTTGTGTGTTTGCATGTTAAAGTCTCGTTTAAATAGCACTTAGTGCTGTTTGTTTGTTTTCTTGTTTGTATATCAATTTAATTATATATTTATTTATTTATTTGTATTTAGAGAGACTTCCATCCTCCAGTCTCACTTCACTGGGAGCACTGCCATACATGGAATGAGTATGTCCGGCCGGTACAATGTGCATTACTACAGAATAAAGTCATAGTTATGCATGATGATTATCACACACTTCACATCTCTACTGACCTTCACTCATGGACTACAACTAGTGCACCATATAAATACTCGTCCCTAGCTACCTACCAGTCTAAGTTTGTATTGGTTGGTGGATATCATCCCTCCACTGGCACCACTAACTCTCTGTTGACTAGTACTACTGGTCTAGACTGGAAGCCATCGCTACGTGCCATGCCTACTAGTCGCTCCTTGTCATCATCAGTTAGTGGAGGATCACCAGAGGTCCTGGTCGTGGCTGGTGGGTGGGGTTCACCTTGCGAGTACTTGGACGTTGTGGAAGTTCTACTCAACGACCATTGGACGACTGCAGACTCACTTCCTTCTTCATGCAGGAACATGCGATCAACATTCCATGAAGGCAACTTCTACTTCACAGGAGGAACTGACAAGAGAGAGATTCTGTTTATATGCAGTTTAGAGTCTCTTATAGCATCTGCTAGTAATGGCAGGACAAGAAGACAAACAATATGGAGGACAGTAACCACATTTACTGACATCTTAGCTATCATCTCCTATGTATCGATTCTAATAGGCATCGATAGATATTCTACCATTAGAAGTTACTCTAACAAGACAGAGGAGTGGATTGAGACTACTAGTGAGGGAGATAGACCAGAACAGAAGTATGGTAGATGGATAGCTACTGTAGTCTTGTCTACTGGACAGTTGCTGGCTGCTAATAGTGTGGGAGTATACAAAGAAACTCTGTCAGGTTAGTGTAAGTAAATAGCAGCATCTCTAGAAAGCCATCTTTGCCTTCAGTGATATTGGCTTCTCTTTAGAATGTCCCATTTATAGATTATATGGGAAACTAAAGTTAGGTATTAAAACTTTGTACTATAATAAAACTAGAAATTATTATATATTAAGTTAATTATTATAAAACTAAATATTATTTATATTAATTATGATATTATAATAAGTAAGGTAATTGATTGTCTTTGCTAAAATTTCAAGTGCTAGAGTGCAACTGTTTCTACTGGCAGCTACTTCTACTGGCTTAGCTCCAGGCTATAAAACCAGCTGTCCACACTCTGTATTGCAGGAGCCAGCTAATGGTACTGGTGCTGTGTGTGGGTTACTTGTATAGTATAACCAATGAGACTATATTAAATTTAATTATTGCTTTATTTGCAACACTTTAGCTGTAATGCTTAGTTTATTTCATGTTTAATAGCTTTCAAGTATGAAGATGCATACAAACACTTCATTGTTTCCAAGGAAGTGCTGGAGCTTCTGTCTTTAAAGTTTATGTCCCTTGGTCCTCCAAGACAAGGCAAGAGTACAACTCTCAGGAGAATTAAAAAAGAGATCATAGATCTTATGTCAGCTAAAGAAGAGGAGCATATTCATGGCAGCACAGGCACAGTGGAGTGTTGCTCCAATATGGTAGTCCAAGGCAAGTCTAATCCAACTACAGCAGAAAGAAGTATAGACTGGACCATTGTAAAGAATCTCATTGAGGAAGCTTCTCTACTCTTTCACACTCTCAAAGATAGTCTGGCGACTGAATCCACTTCTGAAGCTGAATCCACTTCTGAGGCTACAGCTGATTCCCATGGAGGTAGTGACACCAGGGCAGAGGTCAGTCAGGCTAGCAGTACAGGGCAGTCTCACTCTGTGGAAGAGCCACCCCAGCCTTCATTATTACAGAAGATGATGGCAAGATTGAAATCTTTTACCCAAAATAGGCAACCCAGGCATAAGGAAATCACTCCACTCTCAACAGCACATGACCAACCAGCTGATCAGGCAGTATCATCACCAGATTATTCTGAAATAGCTGCCATATTCGAAACAGTGTCCAAACAACCACACTTTGCAGAAAATGTGAAGCACTCTTTTAAAGCTTTTTTGAGAATGGAGGACACCGGAGGTCAGCCTGAGCTGATGGACATGCTACCAGCACTCACCATAGGACCTGGCCTCTACTTGCTGTTCTTTAGCTACAAGTTCCAACTAGATGAGGAGTATCGGGTCTTTTATCAGAGAGCTTCAGGAGAGACAACTGCACCAGAGAAATCAGAGTTTACTCTGCAAGAGATGCTTTTGCGTACTCTGGCCAGTATATCTTGTTTCA
>WLWI01005289.1_pt1 | contig 10790 bp, 1 predicted proteins | sample 6701501 | NCBI WGS metagenome assembly WLWI01 (sample SAMN12718690, study PRJNA515312) | sponge metagenome | isolation source: marine sponge | host: Mycale hentscheli | place: New Zealand: South Island, Marlborough, Capsize Point | collected 2014-11-01
CATGGCAATTAGTTCAGTTGTCAATTGTCTATGTAGGTGCATGTGTGTTGATATGTGGCTGCTGTGGCACGGGCAAATCTACACTTGCCAAATATCTCATCAATAGTCTGTTGAACAGGTAAGTCAGAGCTAGAGACTCTCTCAGGGGATTTTCATTTCACTGTGTACATGTACATGTGCGTGCGTGATGTGTGTTTGAGAGATAGGTACATGTTGTTGATGGGATACATAATTGGGTGGAAAGTATAACTGTCATTTATGCTTTCAGTTTATTCTAGCTTTTAAGTTTTCACCATGGTTACATGATCATCTCTAACATCTCACTTCATTTTGATCAACTCCTGAACTCTTGAAAATGGTACAGTATCATCACTTAGCAATGGCAGTGATACCATACTGCGTGCATTGTATTTCTAATATTCTGTTGTCTCACCAGCCAGGTAGTCATAGACGCATACTACACGCACACACACACACACACACATATTAAAATAGTGATTACTGTATGAACAGGATGGACAGAAACAGAGGTCCTTTAGTATAACCAACATTTTGATTATGCAGCCTGAAATCAGCATTCTTTTGCATGTTTTGAACACTGCAAGGCTTTCTAACCAGCAGAATGTGTCCCTGATTGGCCCTCTGAAAATCTAGCGAAGAAAGAATAAGAAAGTTGATTTTTCCTCTCCTAGATTCATTTCCTGCATGCAGTCCTAAATGGGTAAGAGAGGTTCTGCTGTGTGTACGTATGTGTGTGTGTGTGTGTGTGTGTGTGTGTGTGTGTGTGTGTGTGTAGGTATGCAGTGGTAGGCTATCTGGAGTGTGATCCAGGTCAGTGTGAGTTCACGTGTCCGGAGGTTCTCTCTCTTCATCTCCTCACTAAGCCAGTGTTTGGTCCTCCATATGTACATCACAGGAAACCTTACAAGTAATAATAATTCAGCGAAGCAAGCGGAGCTGACTTATTAAAGAGTCCGTGATATATATATATTTAGAACCCGTTGCTATAGTTACTAGGTGTACTAACTTGGTAAGTGTGCACTAGATTTTTTGCCTTTAGGTATATAAACTGTGCATACTAACCACCCTTGGGGTATTGCTATTTTTGAGTTTTAGTTTAATAGAATAGGCCGGATAAAGCTGTGTGAGGCCTGGATATGATATGTGAGGGTCTACTACCCTCTCATATCCGACCTATACTGGACCAGCCCTAGTTAGGACAACTCCAGGAATTTACCATAGCTAGCTGCTTAACTGTTTACCACAGAGCAGAGCAGCCCGGGGTAGAGTTAGATCTGGAGATAACAGCTGGCAGCTACAATGCTAAAGTAAACCTGCTAGGTGTGCTTCAATTGAATTTTAATAGAATTTTAATTTTGGGCCGGAAATTCGCTTGACATCGCTTGACACCGCCATATTTGTGCGAAAATGCTGATAAACCAAGTTGCTAGTGGAAACTGGCGGGTAAACAGGGTTCTAAAATAGTTAGAGCATGCGCTCAGGTACTGGTGGATTTAGTGCACAAAGCCCTAGGGCCTATGGCCCTTGGGCTTCAGTGCACTAAATCCACCAGTACCTAAGCGCGTATGCTCTAACTATTACTTAGTTATAGCTATCACTTCTCTATAGCACTATATATTCTATTTCTACATTCCAAAGTAATAAAAAACTCAAATTAACAATGTAAACTCAAAAGAACATTCAAATGATTCATCCAATAATTTAAATCTAAACATTACATGTTAGAATGAAAAGGCAATTATAAAATTAGTCACAGTTTAAGCTTCTCATGTTAACAGCAGTAAAAATAATGTATTAGGCTAGAAATTATTCAACTGTGTGGAATAATAAATAAAGTAACACAAGTAAATTATGTGAAATATTTTCTCATGCACTGAAATGATTCAGTGAATAAAATAATACACATGCCATCAGACTATAGTATGAATATATTAATTAAATAATTATGTATTTGTAGCTGACATTTTGTTTGATGATTGACAGTACCTTGCTTGATTTCAAAAAAAGTATAAATAAAATGTTTGCTTTTTTTTTGACAAAGTTTTGTGAGTGGGAGACCTAAACACTTGTGGTCTTAAATTGTAAAGATATTAATAGATTGCCTTTTCTTGAGAAACTGTTACAGTCAAGTATGCTTGAACAAATGTTACTACCTAATTATATTACAGCAGCTATTTTTTCTAATTTGGTAACATGAACTCAAATATGTAAAATATAATGAAATATGTGAATAAAATTGTATATTCTTTATGTAACGACCAAAATATTTTATTAGTGTAAACAATATTCTGCTGGAAAATAATAAAGACTAAATTACAATTAGACAATGTTTATAAAACAAAACTTCAAATGTATCAAAATACCTCAGCTAAAAAGTAAATTATTTTATAAAAATCTGTGAACTCACCAATTCTTAATATTATAGTGTCTGAGAGGGGACGATTGTGTTGATTAGCTCCTCCAAATAGCACTACTTCTGTGAGTTCAGAAGAAATAACAAAAGCAGCTGCATTGTGATTTTGTCTAGGCTGTGGCAATTTGGCTATCTGAAGTGGCAAATATTGAACAAATAGAATGAATAGTAAATTTTTGAACTTATTTGTTTAGTATAGTTATAATTGCACTTCAATATTTTACATATTATGCTGATAAAGATTAATCATTTTTTACTAATGAGACATTTACTGATTTACAACCATTATGTTAAATTAGATAGTGGTCTGAAATAAACAACACATCGAATTTTCCTAACATTATAGGAGTAGATGTAGTTATAATTTCTTACAATAAAAATAGCTACTGGTTTAGTCCTCTTACTATTGCCTCATATTCACAATAATATCATTCTCACAACACGTAACATATATAGCTATTTTTTGCCAAAAACCAGATGAAGTACATTCACCATACTAAAAACTGACAGCTTTAGCAGCTGTCAAAACAGCTATCTTGGAACTAGCCAAGCCTGTTCCATGAAATAAATAGGACATGTATGATATGTTCTCCACCTCTCTTTATCTGCTCATAATGCATACTCTTGATTCAGAGGCTAAGGTAGGTCTTATTAGTTGACCATACAGGGAACTAAAATGCTGTCTCTGTTGACCAATTTGGAGAACCAATTGCAATCAAGATAAACATCTAACTTTCAAGATAAACTTGAGCATAGCTATAAATTACAAACTTTCTGTTACTTGAAGAAAGTACCACGTTAAACTAGACTATACTATCAGTTTGAGCATAAGCAAGCCCGCAACAGAAACAAAGTGACAGATATTGCCATATAAGGAAATAATGTGCACAAACAGGAACTCAGCTGACAAAAATTTGATGTCATTATAAATTGCTATGTCAGAGAAGAACTAATTCCATTGAGAAGCTACTATGGCCTAATACATGAGTAAATGGTAGCTGAGATGATTTATTTGATTTTAAAATACTAAAAATTAAAAGATGCATTTTATAATTTAATTATTGTGAAATGCTCAAGTTTTTGCAACTGGCACTCATCTGATTTGGATTCAACAGGTATAAATTGACCTAAATTAGTTTAAAAATTTACTTTATATACAAAAACAAGGTTGGCTAAAAAATCTGTCTTTCTAGTCCGAACTAGTATTATAGATGGTGAATCTAGTATATCAGAAGATGTAGAAGATGTTTATGCCTACAGAAACCATTCAACAATAAAGAGAAAGATGTATGTGAAGAAATGTAGGTGTTTGATTACAGCTTTAGGAGACAAAGCAGTTATGAAGATCTGCATGAGGAAGTAGTTATACTGAACTCAAAAATTGCTGCATACAGTTTAGTAATGGCTGTTAATTCAGGTCTACTACACTACACTAATACAAATATTTTAATATTTTCAAAATTATTGACTACCCAGTCACTATTTTGAAGTAAGTCAAAACTCGAACTACAAAAGCTACCTCAATGTTAGCGTTGTAGCCTTAGAAATACCACGGCAAGGAGTTTGACATTCATAAATAGCTTACTTTATTTTTGTTAGATATCACTAGTAGTTTAATTGCCATGAAGTATAGGCTCAGCACTTTCCCTAGAAAAAATGGCATGTACATGTAGAGACACTGTCTATTCATAGTGAGATGTTATCAGTGACGGTACATATATAGGAATAGTAACATGTACATGTAGAGATACACATACGTCATTAACAGTGAGATGTTATCAGTGATTGCACATGTTCTAGGATTTTTTCCATATCTGATTCAGTATAGTCCAGGCTAGAGCACCAATAACCTTGTTTTAGGATATAAAGTAAGTTTGATTGACTTTTCTAGACCCATTTTTGTGCTGAATTCAGATCTGGAGAGTGCTAGTGATGAAACATTAAGCCTTTTGTTTTAAATAAAAAAACGAAAATTTTATCTCAAATATTATTGGAATTGCTACTTTAAGTCTACAAACTCCTATATGAAAGTTACTTTTACAGATTTACATCCCCAAGTAGTTCTAGAATAAATTTAACTTGGTTTGCCAAAGTTATAACTTTGAAAAACTCCAGGAAATAGTGAAATTTTAATTGTTCGCAATGAATATTCTTGGTTAAAAAATTTTTTTTTCAAGTTATAATTATGTCTAGTATAATGGTTATTTGGTGTACAAAATTCATTTCTGATGGTATTTTTTCAATCTGAGTGCTCAGACACTGCGAAAATTGCAAATTAGCTGCCAAAAATATAGTCAACTCCTTAAGTAATTATATGAATACTTCTAGTATAGAGTTTATGGTTGTTTTAATATTGTTGTTTCCAGTTAAGGTTTTGGACACTGCAAAACATCGAGCCTTGAAAATATAATTGTGACAACTGATTTTGCCCATGATAGAGTTACATAGCTATGGCATGGATTTACTGTTTCATAAAGTCAGTAGCAAATAAATGTTGAGGATAATGCCACTACATTACAAATGATGGACTCACTAAAACTGCTGGTAAAATATTTCAATGGTATGAAACTTTGACATGCTAGTGTCAAATGGGAAGGATATGCACTGGTGCACATGCTGGACACATGAGTGAGAAGGCAGGCCGATGCATTTTGGTTGAAGAATATGAGCAATGAAGCAATAGCTTTTTGCTAGGATTTGAGTGTATTCTAAAATCTACCACCTACTTGTTTAGTCCTCTTATTATTGCCTCATATCTACAATAATACCATTCTCACAACATGTAACATATATAGCTATCTTGTGCCAATAACCAGATGAAGTACATTCACCCTACTAATAACTGGCAGCTTTAGCAGCTGTCAAAACAGCTATCTTGGAACTAGCCAAGCCTGTTCCATGAAATCAATAGGACATGTATGATATGTTCTCCACCTCTTTTATCTGCTCAAAATGCATACTCTTGATTCAGAGGCTAAGGTAGGTCTTATTAGTTGACCATCCAGGGAACTAAAATGCTGTCTCTGTTGCACAATTTGGAGAACCAATGGCAATAAAGATAGGCAATTAGAAACATTACACTGTCTCCAAAATAATTGTTAAATATAATATGTCACATGTAGTGTGTAGCTGAATGATTAAATGAAAGTGTGTAATCCTAGACAAGATGCCTTTAGTGACAGCAGGAAATATAAGCAACATATTTAGTAATTCTTTGAGGAACCTTCTTAAAGTAGACCAGTCTGCATGTGTTTCGTTTCAACTCTGAAAGAAAGATTTATAAACAGTCCTAAAGCTCTGTAGTTAATTATTAAACAAATATAGCTATTATTACAGATTTTAATTTCTTGCATGACAACTTAACTCATTAACCTACCGTAATACAACACACTATACAAGAACTCTGACTAAGTCATATATTTAATTTTAGCAGAAGTGGCACAATTGAAATTTGCAGTGTCTGAACTGAAAAATACAATCAGAAAATAATTCTACTATGTAATACATTTCCTTCATAGTCAGTAGTTTATCTGCATCAATTTGGAATTATTGCAATGTACCTATCTAGCCTCAACTTGGATCAGTAATAATTTTTTACATAACCAGGAATTCTATACTAGATATAATACCTGAAAAAAATTGTTGGAACTGATCAATTTCATGGTGACCATTTTTAATTTTCACAATTCCCTGAGTTTCCCAATATTGCCAAATTGGAAGTCATTCATCTGTAAAAATACTGCATAGGACTCCTGATTACTTGGTGTATTATGCCAACAGGACTACTCACTAGACTATCGGAAGTTGCCTTCCATCCAGTTCTACACACGTGTCTTCTACATGTTGCTACTGGAATTTTTTGAGTATGTTTTACTGAACATTCTTGACAACAGAACATGCAGTCTCAAGATAGTCGAATGCAAAGTTTTTTCGTAGATTTGTAAAACTAAGCTGGTCACTTGTTTCTATCTTGCACTTCTACATTATCACTCAATATGACTTTTCAAGCAATACATACTAGCTAGTACATACTTGTGAAGTGCAATTCATCATCTGGTAGCTTATGAAGCTTACTTGCTGCATAGAAACACTAGATTCTTGTTCTGGATAAGCTTTGCTGGTTATTTTTCTGTTTTCCCTTGCTCTACACCTTGCTTAGTTCGGGCTAGAAAGACAGATTTTTTGGCCTACCTTGTTTTTGTATATAAAGTAATTTTTAAACTAATTTTCTGTTCTCCCTTGCACATAAGACTTTATTGTTACCTGTACATCTAACTTTCAAGATAAACTTGAGCATAGCTATAAATTACAAAATTTCTGTTTCTTGAAGGCAGTACCATGTTAAACTAGACTATACCATCAGTTTGAGCATAAGCAAGCAGCACGCAGCACAAACAAAGTGACAGAAATTACCATATAAGAAAATAATGTGCACAAACAGGAACTCAGCTGATATAAATTTGACGTTATTATAAATGCTATGTCAGAGAAGAACTAATTTCATTGAGAAGCTACTATGGCCTAATACTAGAGTAAATGGTAGATGAGATGATTTATTTGATTTTAAAATACTAAAAATTAAAAGGTGCATTTTATAATTTAATTATCAAGAAATATTCAAGTTTTTGCAACTGGCACTCATCAGATTTGGATTCAGCAGGTATAAATTGACCTAAATTAGTTTAAAAATACTTTATATACAAAAACAAGGTTGGCCAAAAAATCTGTCTTTCTAGCCCGAACTAGTACTATAGATTGTGAATCTAGTATACCAGAAGATGCAGAAGTTGTTTATGCCTACAGAAACCATTCAGCAACAGAGAGAAAGATGCTATGTGAAGAAATGGAGGAGTTTGACTACAGCTTTAGGAAACAAAGCAGTTACGAAAATCTGCATGAAGAAGTAATTATACTGAACTCAAAATTAGCTACATACAGTTTAGTATCAGATATGGAAAAAAAAATCCTGGTACATGTCCAATCACTGATAACATCTCACTACTAATGACGCATGTGTATCTCTACATGAACATGTTACTATTCCTAAATATGTACCGTCACTGATAACATCTCACTATTAATAGACAGTTTCTCTACATGAACATGCCATTTATTCTAGGGAAAGTGCTGAGCCTGTACTTCATGACAATTAAGCTACTAGTGATAGCTAACGAAAATAAAGTTAACTGAAATGAAACAAGTAAATAAATTAGTATTTAAATTATAATGTAATTACAATCTTAATTCATTTATATACGGAATATATATATGTAATTATTCAAACAAATTTATCAACACAAATGTTTTTATTACTAAAACAAACTAAATCAAGTTAAAAGTTATATAACACCACACAAATTGTACAAATCCTGTAAATTAAACAGCAGATAATTTAAGTAAAAAGTTTATTTTAACAAACATCAACTAGCTGCTAACAAATTGTTTCCTAATGATACATAATGCAGGCCACAAGCCAGCAATCCTATCAATGCAGATACAGGAAGTGCTACAGAGAGTACATTCCATTGAACACTTTTAAACCACAGCAAGGTGTAGATCAAATTCTGAGCTCTTTGAGGTTTTGTAATTACACTGTTGATATACTGTAGCTCTTCTTCTTCTTTCTAACAAGATAAATCTTGTGTCTCTTTCCTGAACCTCGGGGTAGAAGTGATCCAGAGGATTCTTAAATGGCTTTAGAATAATGACTGTAGTAAATTTGAGCAGAATTGTTTTCACCTACACAGACAGCTGTGATTTTTATACCATTCTGTGCATTGTAAATGCTCAACAAAATTATACTAAAATATTCACTATCAGACCAGCTTGCCACTACACTCTAGAAACCTAACAATTATAAGCTTGAAGAGACAGTCATGTCAAAATATGATGGTTGATGATGAGCTGCATAGGATATGTATTATTCAAATGACAAAGAATCAGACATGATTGTTTTGCTGTATAGATAACTCTAAAGTTGACTGTTCTTGACATTTTTCTCATTTATTACTTCTATAGCTCTTTAGCATTCAGTGATATGTATCCTCACAAGTATTCGTGCAGTACTCACTTATTTTCATCAAAATTTTAGGCTACATTGGGCAGGTTTTGAATGTACAAGATCTTATGATAGTAAATTTTGATTTTAGTATAAAGTTATAGAGTATTTATAATGCTACAGAATGATATAAATATCACAGCTATCTGTGTGGGAAAAATATTCTACCCAAATTTAACACAGCCATTATTCTAAAGCCATTTAGGAGATCTCAAGAAACACTTTTAACACGAGCTTCCGGAAAGTTTCCCAACGACAGACTTCTATTGTTAGAAAGAAAAAGAGCTACTCTAACCAGACAGTGTAAATATAAAACCTCAAAGTGTTCAGAATTTAACCAACACCTTGCAAAAGATAAAGAAAAGCTGTTGTTTAAAATTGTACAACGGAATGTACTCATGTAGTACTTCATGTATGTGCATTAAATGTATTGTTGTTGAACTGCTAGATTGTGGATTGAACGAAATAATTTGATTTCATGCATGAAATTGTGATTATAAAGAGAGTAGACAAACTACTTAATATACTTAATTAGATCTATGAAAAGTATAACTTAACTTAAACTATTTAATTAGTTCTAGAAATAGAATTGACTGAAATACTCAAAGTTCTTTACAGGTAGACTTTTAGCCACCAATTATCAGGGAATCGTACATGATCCAATAATAATTATTAGGAACTACTAAAGTAATTTTAGTTTAAACAATAAACATTATTTTTTTCTTTTTAAAGATTATTCCTTATGTGCATCAGTTAAGTTTATTTACTTTTACATAGCTATTATTATTTGAGCTATACTATAATATGATCTTACCTGTTGCCAACTCTGTGCTCGTACATCAAGACACCAAACATCACTTGAAGCCTCCTTGCCATCATGTCCACCAGCTACTAACAACTGTGGATTGTTGTTGTTATAATCAAGACAAACAGCGGCATGATAAAATCTTGGAGATGGTTGTGGTGCTCCACACGTAAGCTTAGTAAAACACTATTAGTACGAGAATATAATGTACAATCAAACAAATACTTTACAATATATACTATTACAAGAACTGAAACACTTCTTCATGCCTAATTAAATATAATAACAATATCCAAAAGTATCAGCTGCATTTTAAAAGCCTATCAATTATGTTAGCAACATGTACTGTTTTGCTGCCACCTGAGTAAGTCCAATCACAGTATATACAGTGCTTAGAAGAGATTTTTATTTCTCGTAGCTTTACTAACTAAAGTAATCAAGCAGTCTATGCTTGAATTGATCTGCCTGAATAGAATAAAAATAATGTGCAGTAATTATGATAAGAATGTGCAATGATACAAAGTACAACAAAATGAACAATAATCATAATACATCAGTTACACATTTCTAATTTCATGGCAACATGTGTGTTGCTGTCAGGATAGATTCCTGACCACATGCATCATATTTGCTATAATAATGTAAGCATAAAATAATTTCAGAGTATAAAAGTGAACACAAACATTAGTAATCTCTTTAAAACATCAGACATATTTGAGTCAAGAATCTTTGTGTCTTAATAGGATCATTGAAGTGCTCCATTAATAAATTTAAAAAAATAATTATTATTCCACCCTAAATATCTTCACAATGATATGTTTAGGTACATAACCTGTGAAATAACTCATTATATTACACCCTGTTGCTGTACTGCCAGGCTCATTACCCTTGTAGTTATAGCAACTGGCTGAACTTGTCAATTTTCTTGGTTTTGTAAGCTACCATCGTCTTGTGTAGCTACTCAATCCATGTTAGAGCAGCTGCTAAAGGGGGGAGAGGCTACAAACTACAGTAGTGAAGATATCTAGTGTGGAATAAACCACATATTACACTCAGCAGAGTAATATGGCTTGATATTTCATTCCCTCTGGCTCTTAAAAATAAATTAGTCAGGTCATGAAACATTTCACCATATCATACTCTGACTCATGTAATAAGTACTATATATTAGATAATGTACTACAACATGCACTAATAGATTTTGTCAAGTCTTTTATACCTCTTTCCTACATAAGCATAAATCTACTTACCCCATGTAAGCAGCTTAAGCTAAAAATATTTTTTGAACCTAAGTACAACAAATACCACCATGCAAAAAGTAGAGAATACTGATGTGTATTGGGAAGTGTATAGCACTAGAGTAATAGAGTTATACTCACATGTGTATTTCAGTGGTATACACATATGTAAATGATATGTATTCTAAAGTAATCCTTTTATTATACTAACAATATGTATTCATGTAGTATACTCATACTTACCACATGTGTATA
>WLWI01005290.1_pt1 | contig 10790 bp, 8 predicted proteins | sample 6701501 | NCBI WGS metagenome assembly WLWI01 (sample SAMN12718690, study PRJNA515312) | sponge metagenome | isolation source: marine sponge | host: Mycale hentscheli | place: New Zealand: South Island, Marlborough, Capsize Point | collected 2014-11-01
TTATTGACGAGGCGGGCCCGGTGAATACAAGCACTGACTTCGTCTTTCTAGCGAGAATTGTAGCTGCGGTTTCTAACTGCGCACGCTCCTGCTTCTTTTCCCTTGACGGGTTCTGACCGAGAAGACGTGCAAGCTCGCCGGCATGAGGCGTAAGGACCCTTGGCCCAGCAGGTTTAACTTTTTGCCACTCCGCATCTTGTGCAAGTGCCCACAATGCGTCTGCGTCAAGAACCACTGGTATTGATAGCGTCCGCCAAAGATCATGAACAATCTTCACCAGATCGTCACTACGACCAAGCCCTGGCCCAAGAGCAACTACGTCCGCATTTTGACAGCGATCACGAATGCCAGATAACGCTGAAAGTGAAAATCGACCAGCACCATCTTCTGGAAGACCGTGCGTCATCACGCACGGGTCAAATCCAGCAACTGTTGACTGAATCGACTCTGGAACGATTGCCTCGACAAGCCCAGCGCCACCTCTGAGAGCCGCCATCGAAGAAAGCGCGGCGGCTCCAGCCATTCCTCGGCTTCCTGCCACGAGAACCACACGGCCGTAGTCAAATTTACTGGATTCCCTGATCCGAACCGGCAGCTTTGGGAGGCTTTCTGGTATTCGATAGCATGAATTTCCAGACCTATCTGCCATTGAGGCCCCTTTCGAAAACAAGAGAAACCAGTGCATAAGAGACGAGGGATTTGTCCCCAACTTGACGAAAACGGGCCAAAATGGCTACCTTTGGCCCGATTATGGGCCGTTTCCGTACATTTCGGTCGAATTGGGTTTGCTGATTTGCCGATACATTTTTAGTTCAAACAAATACTTTTACTACCCTCCGGCCTCTGAGGAGAAAAGGACACCATGAGTGGGTCCCAACAATCATTCGACGTCTTCGATGTTCGCAAAATTCGCAAACTTATTTCGCTGATGCAGGAGAACGATCTCACTGAGATCGATCTGAAGCATGCCGATAGCGCTGTGAGAATCAAGAGAGGCGGTGAAGTCGCATCGTACTCGGCACCCGCAGTTGCTCCACCAGTTGCTCCAGCCGCCCCTGCTCAGCCTGCTGCTCCGGCTCAATCGGCTGAAGAGGCTCGTATGATTGTGGTCAAAAGCCCAATGGTTGGAACGTTTTACTTAGCATCAAGTCCAGACTCACCCCCATTCGCAAAGGTTGGTGACCGTATTGGACCTGAGAAAACAGTCTGCATTGTAGAGGCCATGAAGGTTTTCAATGAGATTCCGGCAGGTGTTTCTGGACAAATCGTGTCCATACTCGTTGAAAACGGTGCGCCTGTCGAGTTTGGCCAGCCACTCATCAAAGTCGACCCAGGTGCTTAAAACAGATTCTTCTTATGATGGGTCCTTTTGACGCGTCGCAAGGATTATCAGCATAGCTTTCGTGAGCCACTGTTTCTTGGCTCGATAATTCAACATTCAGGGAAACCATGTTCAATCGAATCCTGATCGCAAATCGTGGCGAGATTGCACTTCGTGTCATTCGTGCCTGTCGAGAACTTGGCATTGAGACCGTTGCCGTCTACAGCGAAGCTGATCGTGACGCACCGTATCTTAATCTTGCAGATGAGGCCGTCTGTATTGGCCCAGCAAAAGCTGCCGACAGTTACCTGAGAATTGATCGTGTGATTAGTGCTGCCGAGATTGGTAACGTCCAGGCTATTCACCCTGGCTATGGCTTTCTTTCAGAAAACGCTCACTTCGCAGAAGTTTGTCGGTCATGTGATATTGGTTTCATTGGCCCAACTCCAGAATCGATGGAACGAGTCGGTGACAAAAACTCAGCTCGATCTCTTGCTCGGGAAGCAGACGTCCCAACTGTTCCTGGCAGCCCGGGGCTGCTCTCTGGCGAACAGGAAGCCCTCAAAGTAGCCAAGGAAATCGGTTTTCCTGTTCTCCTCAAGGCGACGGCAGGCGGTGGTGGCAAGGGCATGCGGGTTGCCGCCAATGACCTCGCCCTCTCAACGGCGTGGCAGCAAGCCTCTGCAGAAGCTGAAGCAGCTTTTGGAAATGCTGGCATCTACATTGAGAAATATGTTGAAAAACCAAGGCATGTTGAAATTCAGGTGCTCGGCGATCAACACGGCACGATGCTTCATCTTTGGGAGCGCGATTGTTCAACACAACGCCGTCACCAGAAACTCATTGAAGAAAGCCCCTCCCCTCGACTGCCACAAGAGACACGAGAAGCCATGACGGCCGCTGCAGTTCGTTTGGCAAAAGCAGCCGGATATTACTCCGCTGGGACTGTCGAATTCATTGTCGATAAAGATAACAACTTCTACTTTATTGAGGTGAATGCTCGCATTCAGGTAGAGCATCCGGTTTCAGAAATGGTCACAGGTATTGATCTGCTCAAACAACAAATTCTTGTCGCAGCGGGTGAAAAGCTTTCGCTCAAGCAAGAAGACATTGTGCCTCGTGGTCACGCAATTGAATGTCGCATTAATGCAGAAGACCCATCCGCCAACTTCAGGCCCTGCCCTGGCAAGATTGAGCAAATTATCGCCCCCGGTGGTTATGGCGTTCGCTTTGATTCCCATGTGACCGCCGGGTATGTTGTTCCACCTTATTATGATTCACTTATTGGCAAGCTCATCGTGCACCAACCAACTCGTGAAGCCGCCATTGAAACCATGACCCGAGCCTTACGCGAGCTTCAGGTAAAGGGCATTGCTACGACAGTACCACTGCATCTGGACCTTCTCTCACACTCAGCTTTTCACGAAGCAACCATCGATACGAAGTTTGTTGAACGGCTCCTTGCAGACTGATCGTCTGCTGGGCGTTTCATGACAGATTCTGCGTTCCACCTTTGCTTCGAAACGCAATTCTTTCTGATTGCAACGTCCCCCCCTGTAAAAGCAGCCCAATGCTTGATAGATTTCTGCCAAGCATATGACATCCCCCTTCCCTTCCCCACGGAGCCCCCACGCTCATGGCCGAGTCTCTCTCACGCCCACCAAAAGCAGCTCATCATTTTCATCGCGTCGCCATATTATTCGCAGGCGGTCCAGCACCCGGTGCCAATGCCGTTATTTCTACAGCCGCCACCTCATTCATGAGAAACGACACCGAAGTCGTGGGAATGAAGCATGGGTACTCATCGCTGGCTGATTTTTCCTCTGACAAGCCACTCGTTGAGGGCAAGGACTACATCAATGTCACCCCTGAGTTTTTGAAACGGACTCGATCTGGTCAGGGAATCATGCTTGGCACCGCCAGAACAAACCCCGGAAAACATATTTCGGATCCTGCACATTTTGATGATGAGGAACGGGTCAAGCCTCTCAAGAACACGTACGAAGGCCTTCTCTCACTCGGCGTTGAGGCATTAATATCCATCGGAGGAGACGACACCCTGAAAACAGCAAACAAGTTCAAGCTGTATCAAGACAGGCTTCCGGCTGATGCCCCACGGATACCAGTCGTTCATTTGCCAAAAACAATTGACAATGATTACATGGGTATCGACTTCACATTTGGTTACTTCACTGCTGTTGATTTTCTTGGAGGCGAAATCCGCAATCTGCTGTATGACGCTGATGCCGGAAGATCGTATTTCATCTGTGAATCAATGGGGCGAAGTGCCGGCTGGCTGGCCTATGGCGCTGCGATTTGCGGGGAAGCCAGTCTTGTTATTAGTGTTGAAGACATCCACGGCAAGTATCGTGAGGATGAAACCATCACTGACGCAGACGGTAACACCAGCACGAAACATGCTATGAATGTGGATGAGGTCGTCGGTCGGATTGTCAAAACAATGCGAGTACGGGAAGAGAAAGAAGGGGAAGAATATGGCGTCATTGTCCTAGCAGAAGGATTAGCCGAATTCCTCCCAAGCAAACAGCTCGAAGGTATCCCGCGAGACGACCACGGCCATATAACGATTTCTCAGATTCAACTCGGCAAGATGTTTGCCAAACTCGTAGGTGATGAATACGAGCGGCAAACTGGACGCAGCCGGAAGGTTGTTGGGTTGCAACTTGGCTATGAAGCACGGTGTTCCAAACCGCACGCATTCGACGTCATGCTCGGCAGCCAACTCGGAGTTGGCGGGTACCGTGCTCTTGCTGAACGCGGCCTCAATGGTGTCATGGTGAGCGTTTCCGGCCAACTGGAACTCAATTACGTCCCATTCGAGGAACTGGTCGACCCGAAGACGCTCGTGACTGTTGTTCGGTACGTCGAACCGGGCTGTGACTTCCATAGCCTTGCTCGCTTCCTCGAGACATTCGTCAACGAGTAGCTCGCCCTTAAGTATTTGTGGCCCGGTATTCTAAAAGCTGGCACCTCAACTCCTGAAGACAAACGAACTGTTGTGGCGGTGTGAAAAAGATTTTCACACCACCACAGTTTTATTCATCCGTCAAAACGCCCTTTGTACTCGGCACGCCTGGCTGGCGAGGATCCTGCTCAACGGCCATCCTGAGACTTCGAGCTGTTGCTTTGAAAACTGCCTCGGCGATGTGATGCGCATTGCTCCCATGATGAAGCACAGCGTGCACATTCGCTCCAGCTGTTGCAGCAAAGCTTTCCCAAAAGACTTCAACAAGCTGAACGTCGAACACCCCAATCGCCGGAACGGGATACTCAACCGCAAGTACTGTTGCTGCCCGACCACCAAGGTCGACTGCAGCGGTCACAAGTGATTCATCCATCGGCAGGATCGAATGACCGTAGCGGCGAATGCCACGGCGATCACCAAGACAATCCTTGACCGCAACACCTAACGCCCGCCCAACGTCCTCAACGGTATGATGTCCATCAACATGAACATCTCCCTCGCATTGAATAGACAAATCAAAGAGTGAGTGACCTGCCAACAGAGTCAGCATGTGATCAAAAAAACCAATGCCGGTATGAATTGTGGCTTGACCTGTGCCGTCAATATCAACAGCTAACGCAATCTTTGTCTCAGTCGTTTCTCTCGCAACTGTGGCAGTTCGTCCCACGTGTAACACTCCTTACTATTTTTTCTTGCATGATGCTCTCTATGGCACCGAGCAGTACGTCTATCTCCGCATCAGTACCCACTGTAATTCTCAAGCCATCACCCCATCCACTGTAAACCATAAAGCGGATCAGAATTGATCTCTCTCTGAGGGACTCATAGATCTCGTTATGTGGATATTCCGAGTGCGTGCACCAGACAAAATTCGCCTGGCTATCAACCACCGAAAAACCGAATTGCCGAAGTTGGGTGGCAAGCCGTGCTCGTGTCGCCCTGATTGAACTCTGATTTTTTCTCAACCAATCCTGATCAGCAATTGCTGCCGTCGCCGCTGCAATTGCTATCGCATCACAATTGTATGAGTCTTTTACTTTTGCGAGTTGTTCGATCACAGCAGGTTGAGCGACGGCAAACCCAAAACGGATTCCTGCCAACGCATAGGACTTACTCATCGATCGTGTGACAATGATTCGGTCGCTTTGCTCGACCAGATCAAGACAGTTGCTCTCACTAAAATCACCGTAAGCCTCATCAATCACAAGCGGACATGGCAGTTGTTCCGCAAGTTCAAGAAGTTGCTCTGGTGGCAGCAGCGTCCCTGACGGACTGTTGGGATTGGGGATAACTACAAGCCTGACAGGCTCGCCCGTCACCGTATTCGGCGACGTGAAGGATTCGGGCAACAGCCACTCATCGGTAAAAGCTACCTTGTCGCATAGAACTCCCTGAATATCTGCGAGCGTTTGATAAAGAATATAGCTTGGCGTAGGGACTCTCATTGCATCCCCTGCTCCAACATAGCAGCGAACCAGGATGGTAAGGAGATCGTCACTCCCATTCCCGCAAAGGATCATATCGGGGCGGACTCTCAATACGTCCGCGGCCTGCTTTCTGAACTGATTGGCGAAAGGATCCGGGTACTTCGCAAGGGATCGACCTTCGCAAGAAGCGGCAATCGCTTTCGAAACATTCGCAGACGGACTATATGGATTCTCATTCGTGTTGAGTTTTGTCCAGCCGCCATCCTGTGGTTGCTCACCGGGAATATATCCAGCAATTGCTGCAATTTCTTGCCGCACAAGAGAACGTGAATCTTGTTGGGAAGATGATATCGTCATACGAAATACTCAACATAATGCCATGAACAGGACTGCACCCTGTAAGTGTAGCCCAGAAAAACGACGGTACGTTCCATACCACCGGCTCAACCGCTTCGACAGGAACACTAGCTTGGTATTCAATGCCCCAGTCGTGTTTCAACACTCCGGCGATGGGCCGTCAGGCCTTCCGTTTCAGCAAGGAGCTGAATATCATCGGCCATTTCAGCCAGATCAGCTTCTGCCAAAGCAATAACACTCCCACTCCGGAGAAAATGATTTGCCGATAAACCCGCAGCAAATCTTGCTGTACCGCCTGTTGGCAGCACATGAGACGGCCCCGCTGCATAGTCACCTGCAGCAACCGGACTGTGCGGCCCAAGGAATGCCGCACCAGCATGCCGTACGGTCTTAAGTGTCGCCTCAGGATCCTGAGTATCAATCGAGAGATGCTCGGCAGCAAGCTCATCAGCAAGCTCCGCCGATTCTTCGTTATTTCGAGTAATAACTATGGCCCCAAATCGCTTAAGGCTGTCTCGAGTCAATTCAGCCCGTTCAAGAGTTTCCAACCTTCTTGAGAGCACCGACTCGACTTCATCTGCGAGTGACTTACTTGCAGTCAACAGAATGGCTGATCCGGGCGAATGCTCTGCTTGGGCCAGCATATCAGCAGAGATTGTTTCAGCGTTTCCGTTCTCATCGGCAACAACAACTATTTCACTTGGGCCAGCTATTGAATCAATTGCAACATCCCCGTAAACGAATTCTTTCGCCAAAGCAACAAACAGATTCCCTGGGCCAACGACGATGTCAACTCGTTTAAGACTTTCGACACCATAGGCCATTGCAGCAACCGCCTGAGCGCCACCTACCCGAAGGACAGTAGACACACCTAATTCGTGGCACGTCGCAAGCACATGCTCATTTTCTGAGCCAAACTTTGTTGGTGGAGCAACGACAACAATTTCAGGAACACCTGCTACCTGAGCCGGTACCACAGTCATGAGAAGTGTCGATGGATAGGCTGCCGCACCACCAGGCACACATACACCAACACGATCAAGGGGACGGTACCGCTGCCGCAAGCTCCCTCCGCCACTCAACTGAATACATACATCAGATGGCAGAATCTTCTCTTGGAAATTCTTGACTCGCTCCCGCACTCTTCTGATCGCAGCGAGAAATTCTGGTGCAACGCTCCGGTGCGCTTTTTCCAGAGTCTCGAGAGGAACCCGGAAGGTCTCTTCCGTGACATTCGCATGATCAATACGCTTTGTGTAATCGAGTACAGCGGACAGTCCTTCTCGCTTTACATCTTCACAAATTTTCTCAACGACTTGTCTTGGTGAAAGCGGCTCTCCAAAGACATCGATCGTTCGCTGTATTCCCGCAGGCGAAACGAGATCCCCCTGAGACACTAATGTCTGGCGGAGAGATTCCAGTTCATCTCGACCACCGGGGGTATGGAGATCGATGCGACGAATATCACCTGTAATTTTTGATTTTTTCTCAATTGACACGTGTTATCTGCTCCGTCGAACCTACTAAAAATCCAAGTCAAACCGTACCGAACACATGATCTGCCTACCACGAGGATACCCTCTGTTCTCGTTACGGCGACCCAGAACCTGTTCTCAAGCAGAAAAATACCCAGTGATTGAATTTGGACGAAAATTGTCACATTCGCTATTTTTATAGTCAAAATAGGATTTACCAAGAATTTTCCAAGACCCGTGAAATGTTCTGGAAGCGTGCGTAATGCAAAAGGCGGTGAAAGTTGGTGAGAAACTTGGCCTCTCGAAAGAGACCGCACGGACCCTCGCCGAATTACACACCCCAGAACTCGTTCAGGATTTTGTAAACAAGATACCGTGGAATACAGAACCGGACGGAGACACCGCTCGGTCTGTTTCTGAAGTATTAAGGCTCCGACAAGCCCATTGTGTTGAAGGCGCATTCGTAGGAGCATGCGCCCTGTGGATGGCAGGTCGACAGCCCCTTCTTATGGATATGGGGGCATCTGAAGCTGACGTTGATCATGTTGTCGCCCTGTTTCGTCGAGGGCAGTATTGGGGAGCAATTTCAAAAAGCAACAGCCCCTTTTTGCGATACCGAGACCCCATCTATCGAACTCTTCGAGAACTCTCTATCTCATTCTTTCCGCAGTATGTTTTAAAGCGATCCAAAACTCTACGAACGTACTCGGTATCAATCGATCTGCAGAAATACGACCCAGCACTCTGGGTAACTCATCAAGGCTACTGCCTTGAAATGATTGAGACTCTCACATCAGCGAGACATTTCGACCTTCTACCTACTGATTTTGAAGATGATCAACTTCGACCAATCGACACAATCGAGGCACATTCAAACAATTTGACCGAACACGTGGAGCCTAGGAAAATTATTCGGCTCGATGGTCATCCGTCGCCGCCATCTCCGCTTGACCAAGCAGTTTCCGCAGAGCAGTGATTGCAATTTCACCAAACTGGCGAGGAGGAACCTGCCACAACTGAGGGTTCTGGAGCTCAATGGAAATTGGACCGTCATACTGCATCGCCTCGAGATGTGCGATTAGTTGCTGCGGTGGTGAATTCCCTTCCGCTGGCAGGATTCTATCCGCATCACTTGCCATCTCTCTCGGGACATCGGCGACATCAGAAAGCTGAACGAGAGCGACCATCTCTGGTGTAAGAAGGTGTAGATCAATAAGTTTGCTCGGCCCCACGGAAAAGTGGAACCAGTCGAGACAAATCCCCAAGGACGGCAGCCCGACATCTTCAACAAGAGCAACCGCAGACTGTAAATTATTAGGAAAACTAGCTCGAGCATCGAATTCCAGAGCAAGTTTCACACCAGCGTCGGCCGCTTGCTTTGCGGCTTCAACAAGGCTTGCCGACAGTCGCCCTAAATCCTCAGGTCCGAGTGGCCCATGGACATCTCCAGCAAGTATCAACGTAGGTATGGACACTGCTGAGCAGAGTGCAAGACGTTTTTTGAAGTGGGCCCAGTGCTCCCGACGCGCATCGCCCTGACTCGTTAACAACCCACCCTGAAAAGTAGCTGCTATGGGATCGCAACCATGATGAAGAAAAAGTTCACGGAGCGCTTCAGCGGGCTTTCCATCGAGATATTGTTCGGCGTGCCCCAACCAGACTTCGATTGAACGGCACTGCCCTGCCGAATACTCCTCCAGAATCGTCTCCAGTGGTGCATTGAGTGAACAGACAGTAGAAATGGCAGGCTTCATAGGAGGCGTTCCGTCAGGAGTTCAGCACATTCTTCAAGTGGCACACGCTCTTGGTTGAGGGAGTCTCGATCACGAAGCGTAACGGTCTGATCCTTCATTGTTTGCCCATCGATCGTGATACACCACGGCGTACCAGCCTCGTCTTGCCGAGCATAGCGTCGGCCTACTGATCCTTTTGCATCGTACATACACGGCATCCGTTTCTTGATCTTTTTGTACAGATCAGCTGCTACTTCTGGCATACCATCTTTCTTCACAAGAGGAAGAATCGCTGCTTTCAGGGGGGCAAGCCGTGGGTGTAATTTGAGCACTATTCGTTCCCGCGGATTTCCTTTTTCATCAGGCACATTGTCTTCATGATAGGCATCGCAGAGAAAAGCAAGGACTGCTCGATCTGCACCTGCCGATGGCTCAATAACGTGCGGCACGAAACGCTCTCGAGTTACATCATCAAAGTAGGAAAGGTCACGGCCGCTTCCTCGATGCTTTGGTTTTCCGTTTGAGTCCGTTTCCAGAACCAGCTTTCCGTCTTCACGAACAAGTTTGCCCTCCATGTGACTACGAAGATCAAAGTCACCCCGATGAGCGATGCCTTCAAGCTCACCGTATTCGCCATCAGCAAGGAATGGGAAGGCATATTCAATATCAGCTGTTCCGCACGAATAGTGCGCTAACTCAGCTTCGTGATGTTCGCGTAACTGCAGACGGCCTTCTGTGAGCCCAAGATTGAGGTACCACTGCCACCGGCGATCTCGCCAGAACTGGTACCACTTCCGAGAATCATCCGGTCGGCAGAAAAACTCGATCTCCATCTGCTCGAATTCTCGTGAGCGAAAAGTGAAATTCCTCGGAGTTATCTCGTTGCGAAAACTCTTACCAATCTGGCCAATCCCAAAAGGCACACGCACGCGTGAGGTGTCAAGCACATTCTTGAAGTTCAGAAATATACCCTGAGCAGTTTCTGGCCGTAGAAAAGCCCGGTTATCATCATCACCAGCAAGCGCTCCAATGCGAGTTTCAAACATGAGATTGAATTCACGAGGTTCGGTGAGCGTCCCCTTCTCACTAGCGTCAGGGGCTACTGCATCACAAAGGGGTATCGAGTCGTCGGGAGAGGTTCCGGCCAAGGCCAGCAACTCCCCAGACCATTCAATGTCTCCTACCTGCTTCGCGCGTACTTTAAAAAACTTTTGTGCTTTCCCAATCAGATCAGCCTCTGCGTCATCTCCAGACACGTCCGTCGTGATGAAGGCTTTTGCATTGCGATATGTGGCCCATCTACCGTGAAGATGGTCGTAGCGAAAGCGTCGCTTGGACTCACGGCAGTCAACCATCCAATCATGAAAAAGATCAAAATGACCTGAGCATTTCCAAACCTGAGGGTGCATGATGATCGTGCAGTCGAGCCCTGTCATTTCATACGCGGAGGGCGCACCATTGATCGTCATTAACTCATCGTGGCCAGCAACC
>WLWI01005292.1_pt1 | contig 10785 bp, 1 predicted proteins | sample 6701501 | NCBI WGS metagenome assembly WLWI01 (sample SAMN12718690, study PRJNA515312) | sponge metagenome | isolation source: marine sponge | host: Mycale hentscheli | place: New Zealand: South Island, Marlborough, Capsize Point | collected 2014-11-01
CGTAATAAAAGTATGGCAACACGAACCCATTCTATACAGTATGCAATCTGAAGCATAGTCCACAAACAAGTCAAAATCATTTTATTAAGATTTTTGGGAAATTTTCCTCAAAAATTTAAGTTTTCTTCAAAAAAAATAGTTAAGAATTATTCAATATTGTTGAGAATGTGTTTTAGATGTCTAAGCTCAAAAATTTTTCGAACAGCTATTCAAGTTCCTGCAGTTAAAAACCAAATAAATTATCCCTTGATGAAAACATTTATTCATACCTTCACAACAAATGGGTCAGATATGCTGCATAATACTTACATTTCAGTGGAGCACCCATGCGAACCCTCAGCGCTACTATACGCTAGATAGCTATTACAAAATAATCTCAGACCAAAATAATAATTTATTGGCTACTATTCAAATATGTCAGTATAGCTCAACCAATTAAAATGAAATGTAGAGCTAACATGCAAGACACACCCACCGTTGCACAGTAGTGTTGTACGGTATTGCCCTACAAAATATCACGATACTATATAATCAAAATACCCCGGTATTACTAAATATAGTATATTTTTCAATAACGAACACTTTGGGACCACAGGGTGTTCGTTATAGTGTTATACTGAGGTTCATTGAGTTTAATTAAAATTTTTACTTCAAATTGTAAATGCCAGCAAAGGAGAAAGGTGGGGGCAAAACAGCTGCTTTTGCAGTGTGGTTTGTGTGCAAGCGCAAACATTTTGCAACGGATAAGTGAGTTCCTGAGGTCCTACTGTACTACCTTCACCGTATAACGCGCGATTATTGATACCGTGGACACGGTAATAAAATAACGCCAATAACGATACCGGGTTGAGGGTGGAAAAAATATAGTTTCGTATGATTTAAAATACCGGTATACCGTACAACACTATTGCACAGTAAGTGTTTTCAACACAAAACTTCACTTTCAGCACTCCGCATAAATCAAAACTATCACGGGAAGCAAGAAATTATTTGCTCACGTGGTGATAATGATGTAATGATAGGGGCGTTACCCACAAAAGCTGGTACCTATGCGGAGCTAACGGTCTCGTGCTTTCACAGAAATCAGCCCGAAAATTTAAAAAGTAGCACAATTAAAGGTCTTAAATAGTTGTTCTGAGTAAGTTTATACCTAAACCAATGGTTAATTGTCAGTAATCTCCACAATCAGAACATGACTGATAGACAAGCGGACAGGATGACTATTATAACCCTCTCACGCATGTGCACTGAGGGTTAATAACATTTTCTGTAACATAAAAACCTCACATATCCCTATGAACAGCTAAAAACACCATGTATAATTAATAGTACCTTTATGATTCTCTGAGCCATGCTGGAAATTTTATTAAAATATATCCCTACCACAGGATCGCTCTATTAAAAAAATTGATCAAAAATATACATATATATATATATATATATATACACAAATAGAAACAACTATGTAAATTTTGTATTGAATATCCCATTGTTTAACTTACAACACAATTCTTATCCAACTGTTTATAACTAGGTCTCCTCTTCTTGCATTCCCCACACATGTTTAACTTAACTATGACATATAGGTATACAATATTAAGATGACAATAGCACTATGATATAATTCATTTTTAACTATTTTAAAGTATACCTATAGTTCATAACAAAGATGCTTCGAACTCGGAAGGCTTTCATCAGTTTTGAAACTAAAGATGCCCATTTGCCCTAAGGGCAACTCTGCTTAAAGCAAGAAGTTTATTATATCGGAAAGAGAAAGAGAGAAAACGGAAGAAGAATTTAATTAATTAATTTATATTATTATTATTTTTAATTTATTTTATTATTATTATCTTTATTACTAGCATCATTTATTTATTATTTTCTCTTTCCTTTTCTTTTTTTCTCAGTTCTTACAGCCAGTATATGGTCTTTCACTCATTTAATATTTAATTATCACATGGGGTAATTAACCTTTCGTGTTTCCATACTTCTTGGAGCTAGTTCCCAAACTTTTTTGGGCAACCTTAAATCCCCAATTTTTAAATTAAAAAATTTTTTTTTTTTATTAGAGTACATTGTTGTATTATCACAAGTGTCTGTTGTAATTTTGTATGCATAGAAGACCAAACACTGATTCCATTTTATTTCTAATAAGAAAACTATCCTTAATTGGTGAGCAAGTGAAATGAGAGAGATACTATGAGGGGGTAACACAACTGAAAATTGGGGATATTTGCTTGTATAAATATGTGTGGACATGTGTATGTAGTTTTGTACTTTGACCCTCAATTTTGTGTGTTTCTTGGTGGTCAACCTCGTCTCCATACTCTACTAAACAGAATTTGATCTTTACCCGTGTGATCCAAAGAAATTGAATTGTTAACTGCTTTGAAATATTTTGTGAGTGCAGATAAAACTTACAATCTTGTCATTTAGTTGATTTTTATACACCCAACACAATGGTACCGTTCTTACAACAACTGATTGCCGAATAGTCTAACATCCAAGGTACACCAAGGTAAGCTTCGTGTTGGTATGTCTGTGAACAAGTGTGTGTGAAAGTGTTGTGCATTACAGCTACTGCTTAGCTAAAGAATAACACAAAGTAAACGTAACTAACAAGTAAATATATTGTGTGCAGGACCGTCTAGAAGTTATAGAATTGTGTCCCATTAAAGTATAGTTGAGTTACCGTGTGACAATTACTCACAAGCTCCGAAAATACCAACAGGTGGCACTAGAAAAGAATTAGCAATGTACAATTTTTGTGAAATATTGGTAACTAACTAAATGATGCGGTGTTTTGAGCTATAAACAAAAAGGAATGAAACATCTACGACGAACGTCGGCGATAATGATAATAAAACTGAGTATATGCATCTGAAGTGCGTGTAGCTAGCTAAATAAGTTATGCCCTGAAGTATACTCATCTTGTGGAGGGTTGGAGCCCGAACAGATTGGCTTCTTTACACAACTTTTTTGGCTACTACAGCAGTAAGCACGTTTTAATATGGTTAGGTTCAAATCTATGTCATAACTTCTTAGAAGAACCTGTTCTTGTTTTTTTAATTTTTTTATTCTGTTTTTTGCAGTTGTGGCCGAGTAATTTCTATGGCATTGTAACCCCTTTACTGTATATACGTAATTTAAAAACTTGACCTTTTTTTAGTAGATGGTGTATTAGAAGTCAAATTAATCATTATTACAATACCGAATAGCATGGTTATCCATGCTATTACTGCAAGAGGTCAATGCATGTCCACCACCAGAGGTTACTTAAAAATGTAAGCATTAGCATGGACGCAATAAATTTTGGAGAAAATATTTCGAAATAATGCCAGAAAAAGTAAAGACAAAGAGCTATGGAGACAGAAGAGGACAAATTCTAACCGTTAGATCTTACAAACTTAGCGGAGTTCATTTTCTATTCCATTAGTGGCGGTGCTAAGTTACTTGGTTAGTGCGCTGTTTGTCCTAGCTATACGCCTTACATAACCTTGAAAATCTGTTTTCCAATAGTCAAGTCACTGAAAGGCGGCTTGATAAGCAGAATCCTTTGGTTTAGCAATCCTTACCCCTCTCGGAAATATGATTGCTTACCCCTAGAAAAACAATTGCCCAATAGTCAAGTCACGAAGAGAATACGATGGAAGTCATGTGCTGGTATATCCAATAATTAAGTGTATATATAATGTGTGTACTAGTGTTGTGTGTTGCTAAAAAATAGCACAATAAATTAAACAAAACATTCAGCTAATAAATAGCAAGTGAAGTGAGCGAGACACTATATAGTGATGTCAAATTGAGAATCGGGGATATTTGTTGGCGAACGAGACACTGTCAGGGGTAACACAATTGAAAATCGGGGATGTTTATTTGTTTATACACACGTATACGCTTGGATGTATATATGTCATTTTGTACTTTGACCCTCACATATTTTTGTGTTAGCTTGGTGTTCGACCCTGTCCCAAACTTTACTAAACAGAATCCTCTGATTATCGATCATTACCCGTATCGTTCTAGAAATTGAATTGTGTACCGCTTTGAATTCCTTTGTGATGCAGTTAGCTCAAAAACTTACGGGAGTTTCACCGCATTTCTATTTGAGTTAGTATCGTGGTGGTAAGTTAATAGCTATTTGTCGTAAGCCATACACAACAGTATTTACTTGAAAATTCATTGTTCAATAGACTAACCATGTGTAGGTATGTTCAGTTAAGTGTGAAAGTTTTTGTGTGTTACAACTACTACTTAGTTAATGAATATCACAAAGAAAACGTTTAAATAACTTGACTTGTCTTTTTTTCGATTCAAACAGTTACAGGGAGTGGTTACTATGGCATTGAATTCCCTTTACAGTATATACGTATTTAGGCTCGCTCGCTATTATGTGCTAAAGCACATCACTAGTTTATACATGTGTGTGGACGTACGTCATTTGTACTTTGACCTTCTCATATTTTGTGTTAGCCCCAGTGTTCGACCCCGTTCTAAAATTCACTAAACAGAATCCTCTCGTTTAGCAATCATTACCTGTATCACCCTAGAGATTGAATTGTTTACCTCTTTGAATTCTTTTGCGGGTGCAGTTAACTCAAAAACTTGTGGGAGCTCCATTTCTATTAGAGTTAGTGGCGGTGGTAAGTTAATACGCTATTTGTCACAGTTATAAGCCCTACGCAATGGTATTTACTTGAAAATTCATTGTCCACTAGACTAACCACAAAGGTAAGTCTTGCGTAGGTATGTTCAGTTGTGTGAAAGTATTGTGCGTTACAACTACTACTAAGAATATCACAAAGAAAAAGTTTAAATAACATGACTCGATTTCGTTGCTTCTTTTTCAATTCAAATCGGTTACTATGGCATTGAATCCCCTTTACCGTATATACGTAATTTAAAACTCGACTTTATTTTAATAGCTTGAGTGTTAGAAGTTAAAATCAATCGTTTAATAATAGTAAAGTTTAGGCTCGCTCGCTATTATGTGCTAAAGCACATCACTAGTTTATATGTGTGTGTGGACGTACGTATGTCATTTGTACTTTGACCTTCTCATATTTTTGTTTTAGCCCCCGTTCTAAAATTTACTAAACAGAATCCTCTCGTTTATCGATCATTACTCGTATCATCCTAGAAATAGAATTGTTTACCTCTTTGAATTCTTTTGCGGATGCAGTTAAAACTCAAACACTTACCAGAGTTCCATTTTTATCCGATTTAGTTGCAGTCGTAAGTTAATACCCTATTTGTCATAGTTGTAAGCCCTACGCAACAGTATTTACTCGAAAGTTCATTATTTGCTAAACTAACCACGAAGGTAAGTCTTGTGTAGGTGTGTTCAGTTGTGTGAATAGTATTGTGTGTTACAACTACTACTTAGAAAAATAATAAAACATTTAAATACCGTGACTTGTTTTTTATTGCTTTTTTTTCTTCTTCAATTCAAACAGTTGTAGGGAGTGGTTACTGTTCGGGACTGCCTAGCAAGTGGAAGGCTTTGTTCCGTGCGAAGTGTTCGCGACCTCAGACAAATGGGCTCGTAGCCAACCTGAAAGAGGTAAGACCCACTAGCGGGTGTTAGGTTGACAAAGATCCAAGTATAAAGCGTCCGATCAGCCTTAACTGTTTCCCACGTCTTCCTACACTGCTAGGTAAGAAGGAGGTCGTAAATCTCCACTATCACTAACAGTATTAGACCCTTTGTATATATATCTTGCGTTCGAGACAGTATTACGGACTCGGCTACCCTGGTAGTGACAGGAATAACAAAGTTACTAACAATACCGGAAATAAAGATGAATAGGAGTGATACACAAGTAGTGTTCAAAATAGTTAGATAAGTTAGAATGAAACAGAAAAAGCAAATTTGAATCAACGAAAACGATATAGCATTGCTGCGCAGGCGCATCTATGTCCAGTATCTTCTGAAGTCCTACTTTGCAAGGTTTCTTCAGCCTGAACAGTTACTATGGCATTGAATCCCCTTTATTGTATATACGTAATTTAAACACTCGACTTTTTTTAGTAGCTCGAGTGTTAGAAGTTAAAATCAATCGTTTAGTGTCTTTTTAGGCTCTCTCGCCATTTGTGTTCAAGCACATCACTAGTAACTGCTAGCATTCAAATTTGAATTTCAGTCAGACCAGCTTGCTCGCCATTTGTGCTGTAGCACAGCACTAGTTTTATAAAATAATTAATGTGTCTTATTTCAAATGAAAACCTTTTACTCAATTTTTGATGGGACTAGTTTACTTTACACACTACACTGTTGTAGGGCACAAACACGCAATTGCAGGTACATATGCTTGCAAATAATTAGCAGCTCGTTATGTCTTAACTTACTGAACACGATAAAACTTTACATATACCACTCACCGGCACTTTTATAACAGTTGTAACAGGTGATATGCCCGCAGTCGCTCACCCAATAACTTTCTCCGGAAGAGTTACGGCGACATATTATGCAGCAGAACCAATCCGCGTTTATACTAGGCAAACTTTCGCTACCCATTTTCTCTCTTCTGGGTAGACTCCCTGCTGGATGGTCCGCTGCGCACTGCACACCTGTTTTATTTTGTTTGCAAAAAAACAACAACAAAAACAAAAACGACGCGCCAAGAGGAAAGTTAACATCAACGCGCATGTGCTGATTGATTTTAAATCGCTTGATTTGGTCGTTTATTGTACTTCTACTGTCAACCTTTGTGGTTCTTGGACTTATCCTGGAAATTTTATCCACATAGTCTCAGTACCATCTACACATAATTTGTTGTACCATCTTACTAACAACCCCATCATTTTTTTATGCATGATCGATATACTCTAGCTAGTCCAATGATCAACCCTCTGAATATTTACCTCACAATTGATGAAGGCCCACCAGTTGGAGTGTAAATATATATATACAGTATATATACAATACTTATTACATGAGACAGAGTGGGCGAAATATTTCATGAGCAGGCTAATTTATTTTCAGGAGCCTGAGGTAAAGCCTGAGAGTGAAATCTCTTGCCATAACACACTGACAAGTGTAATAAGTGGTTTATTCCACACTCACTACTATCGTTAGTTACTAGAGGAAGGGTAACTCCCAGGTAAAGTTGGTTGTAGGGGCTACCCACACGCCCAGCTGATATTTTAGCAGCTGCTTTATACTAGTGTTGAGAAAACCCTTGAAAAGTTTGGCTGGTTGCTATGGTTGCTATAACTACAGAGGTAATGAGCTTACTCAGTATAGAGTGAAATAACAGCATGAAATATCGTGAATTATTTCACAGGTCATGTACCTAAAAATATCATTGTGAAGATATCTGGGATGGAATAAATAAATATAATATATAATATGTATTATATTATTAAATATTTATATAATTTTTTTTTTTTTTGGGCGAGGGGGTTTCAAATTCATGCTACTAAGATAATACGTATTAATTGATAAAGGGAAGAAGAAAAACAACAACAATTCCTGTTGGCATAATTGCATATCCCATTTTAGTACCTTTGCTCCGAATTCTAATCATGTAAGTGCAAAATTGCATATACTAAGACTAGACAGATGTATCAAAATATCACACACTCAAACTGTAACTCAATAAGTCAGAGCTAATAATCTTCCCCACAGCAGGTCCTTCAATGCTATATACTTAAAGTATATAATTACTTCTGGACTGGTAGAAATTATTCACTAGAGGGGGGCAGTAGTTCACTAAAGAATTATGTCCTAGAATAATAATCACTAGTGAATTGTCTTTGAGGATATCATTCACTAATTAAATACTATCCAATGGACAGTTTACTGATGGTGAGAATCTACTGTTACACTGGGTTGAAGTACAGACTGTTATTATATGGAAACCAGCAAACTCACACATCTTGAGTGAGTTGGGCATTTAATTCTGGTTGGTGGGGAATATGGTTTACAAAAATAGGGGGAAAATGTGAATTTGTGGTAGGGTGATATGGTGAAAATTAATTATAGGTGACACTAAATCTTACACAATAAACACAACCCAAGACATGATGGTAAGATGTGGATAATATGTTGAAATTCTTTCAAAAAAGGAACTCTTGTTTGTGACAATATATTCTGGTAGACCAAATCACACCAACAGGTAGTGATACTTCACATATTATTTCAAAAAATAGAACAGCCAAAATCTTCTGCCACAGGAGGGGATAATGTACACTCAAAAATTGGGACGGTCCAACAGTACTATAATTACCAATCTTTTTTCTTTTGTTTTAGGGTTCTTTGGGCTAATCACCTAAGGGCAATTTAAAATAGAAAATGTGATTCTTGGGGAAAACATACTAAAGTGTATGCGGTTCCGTAAAAGAACGATCAGATGTAGAATGGATCACCAATTAGTTCGCAATTCACTAGGTAAGGACCACCCTCATGTATTTTGAACTACTATGAGGATAGATTTTCTTAGAGCACAAAACTGAAATTTTAATTGAAAGACACAGATTACACAAAACAGAATGAGATAAAACACACACAAGTGATCAACAATATAAACACAATTAGCAGTTATGCATAAGAGTTAAATGGACCAAGTTCTGGGCCTGCCCTGTTAGGTCACATGCATTGGTGGGAAGGGCTAGTTTTCTGTGGTAGAAGATACCTTTGGGCTAAAGAGACCTGAAGATCTCATCTCTTTGTACTAGGCCATCACAATAACAAAGATAACGTAGTTTTCAGTGTATTTTGAATGAGCTAAATTCTGACATTACATACATGCACCCCTGTTTAGTATTAGGCATACATGTCCGCTATTGGGGGTATGTGTAGTAGTAACCTTTTTTTATTTTTTCCTAGCTTATTACAGGTGGAGCAGGGATTTGAGATGCACATGTACACCCCTTTAAAATTTTTTTTTTTATGTATTGAATCTAAAAAATCAAGACTCAGAATCAATAAAAGCTTCCCAAAAAGGTGACATTTTGTCTCAACCCCTATTAAAGTGAGGAGTAAAGAATGCAAGTTAATTATTCTAAGCAACCCCAGATAAATTCCATGATTTTGTTTATGGACAATACTTTAACTTAGCTATATCTCATAGGAAGCATAATCTGGAAGTGGTAGCTATAGAGGGAAAAAATGGAAATTCAATGATAGCTATGTATATGGAAATGAGAATACTCAGTTTTGGTGTGGATTGTTATCTGTCAGTGATATCCTTGAAACCCAGCTTTGAAATGTATTTATGGTTGCTACATGCTAGCATTTATGCTACAACCATAAAACTGTAACAAGTCAAACATTCTTCACCATTTTTATATGCACATGTTGACTCCAATGGTAGTAGTAGTATTCCAGCATTATGGATCTGGAACCCATAACACCCCCAAAAAGGACACTCCAAAGAATGGGAACACTGGAGAGTTTACTGTCCAAGAAATGGAGTGGTGTATTTTACTCTTTCCATGGTGCTGTTGACACTTTGGTCATCTCCTTCCTTGCTACTCCTACGAGTTTTCATCTATCTTCCACTGGAGATCTAGATTAAATCATTGTCAGAAGTTGTTGAGCGACATCATGTGCATCACAGATCAATTCAGTATGTAATACTTTGGTACAACAGCGTAAGGCACAAGTTTAAATTTTGCTGGAGTACCTAATTTTACCTTCAGCTCCGTGGTTCCTTCATTTTCCCAATTTTCTCTTGCATATTGGATTCTGGGCAACATATTAAGTTAAAATTCTTCATTAGTCAGCTTATTTACTTAAACTGAAACAACGAACAATTACACTATGCTATAAATATTATTTTGACCTAAGCCTTCACAGTAGTTTGATCAGTAACTCCAAAAGTTGCCCAGTAACCAATTATGCTTTCTTAGTGATCCAGTTCTGTTAGAACAGGATTGTTCCTGTGATGTGATGACAAAGACCAGTAGCCAACACCTTTCATAAATTATTGGATTATCTCTAGTAACATGCATTGGCCTGCAATTATTCTTCCGTACTACATATACTGTACAAACTTAACAGTGTTGTACCTAAACTGCTTAGAAGCACGACCTTGCCTCCTGCAGAGATATAATAGCAGTTATAGTGCTTGCTCATAATTATATTGCTGGCAGCTCCTTCCTATCTGATTGTTTTCAGACCCACAAAAGCCAGCACTGTTAGATATTATTTAAGTCACTAGCTTTGCCACAAACATGTGCCTTTCTCCTTCTACAATTTTATATGGTATCACACTCACCCAAGAAAACAGTATTTCACATTTCACAATTAATATTTGTGAGGTTTAGAGACCTAACAAATTAAGGAAATAAAAATGTGAACAACAAAAAAAACTTCAACTCCTGACTATTCCATTAGACAGACAGTAATATGTGACAATTTAGACAATGGTGAAATTTTATTATTTTACAGTTTAGTCCTCAAGATAACCTTGTCACCAAAAGTATATTAAAACTATTAAGAATGGTTATGTGTGACTTGGCAGATATGAAAGTTAAGGACCACAATATTTTCTTGTTCTATGGTATTACTTGGTATAGCCAGTTCGTATTAATGTTTTTATCTCAATTTACAATTTCATGACAAAATGTTTTGAGATGTCTGTCAGTATAATGTACAAGATTTTTTTTATTGCTCTCCCCCCAAAACAAATTCTGGGGAAAGAAACAGAGATGAATGAATAAAAGAAAGAAAGAGGGGAAAAAAAAAAAAAACAAAAAAAAAAAAAAAAAAAAAAAAAAAAAAAAAAAAAAAAAAAAAAAAAAAAAAAAAAAAAAAAAAAAAAAAAAAAAAAAAAAAAA
>WLWI01005293.1_pt1 | contig 10783 bp, 10 predicted proteins | sample 6701501 | NCBI WGS metagenome assembly WLWI01 (sample SAMN12718690, study PRJNA515312) | sponge metagenome | isolation source: marine sponge | host: Mycale hentscheli | place: New Zealand: South Island, Marlborough, Capsize Point | collected 2014-11-01
GAATCTACCTCACTTTTAACGCGAACCAGGTGATTATTATCTTCCAGAAAAGCAATGTACTGCTGGAGATTAATTAGATTACGTTTGGCCAGATCCATTCTTATTACCCTTTATTTATTGTCGAAAGAGTAGGAGTCTATCGGACTCCTGATTAATATTGTTTGTCCTGAGGTGGACAGATTCTGGACAGTATACAAGGATTGAACTCGCTTTCGCAGTGTCAATTAATGAAAATGACAGGCCGGCAGAAAAATGTGCCTGATATTTGACTTAACTCAAGAAGCCAGCTTCTCCAGCAGTTTCGCCAGACCAAGGCGTTCCGTCTTGTTCAATTTATCGGTTAGACGTTTTTGAACCGAATGCAGGACTGCTGGATAGGATTTTTTGAACAGGGACTTCCCGGTCTTGGTTAATGACACTATTACTACACGTTCAGATTCAGGTGACCGTTCACGATTTATCAGACCCATTGACTGCAAATTTTTGACAGTGCGAGTTGTTGAAGATGGCGCCACAAATATAACCCGGGAAAGTTCTCCCATTGAGAGTGAACCATGCCTGCCTAACATATCAACGACATTCATTTCCGCCAGATGTAAATCCAGATCCTCAGCTACATCCGTGCCTATCCCGTGCAGCATGTTATGCGCTCGCATAATAGAACGGAAGATAGATACGCAGGTTTCTTCTTCTACTTTATCCAGGTTTGTCGGTGCGCTTGTAAAATGATTCATAGGAAGTGAGTCCAAGGATTTAGCCCATTACGGCCTTCCAAAGCTCATCCACTCTTGCCTCAACTTCCGGTACCGCCACAACACGATCCATAATTTTCAAACCGACAGGTAAAGTGCAATCAACGCCCATGAGGGAACGAACATTCTTCGGAATTTCCGGATAGCCATCGTAGACACCCAGTTTGGAATTCATACCTACTATTCCTTGCGCCATCGGCTCAATTACCATACCAAGAACATTGGGTACAATTAATAAATCTCTATCAGGTATAAAACGGTGCGCCAAAGCCCAACCACGTTCGATAGAATCATGAATATTTATATCATCGTCATATATAAATATATGTTTACAAAAACCCTGCAACGCTGTGTAGGCTCTCATGATGGCCATTTTAGCTTCACCTATGCGAGCCTTTTTTATTGAAATGTGACAGGTAAATCCACAGCCGGCTGAGGGATCCATATAGACATCAACAATGTTCGGTAACACTGCCTTTACTTCTCTAAATACATGCACCCCACGGAAGAATGCGGCTATGGAATTGCATTCATTATGAGGGCGACCTATATGAACATGTTGATAGATGGGTTTTTTACGCATCGTAATTGCAGTCACGTCGAAAATCGGTCGGCGACGCGCCTCATCATAAAAACCATTGAAAGAAGCAAACTTACCTTGCGTCGTCCAGTTAAAGGGCTTAAATATCCCTTCCACGACTATCTCTGCATGGGCAGGGACATCTACATCAATAGTTTCGCACTTCACCATTTCAACCGCTTCATTTCTAATACCGCCAATATAGGCATAATCATCATCCTCATGTGGCAAGGCCTTGTTCGCACCGCCAACAATAAACTCCGGGGTAACACCAAAAATAAAAGCCATTGGAAAAGGTTCGCCTTCATCCGGTTTATAACTGGACTCTGGATCATCAATTTGCGCTCCCCAATAATTTTGCATACTCAGGGCGTCACCCGTTCCGCGGAAGACCCAGACAGAACCACCTTTCTTATTGGTAATTTCAAAACGATGATATGAGAGGTTGTGTGAAGTGGGTGTGGGTTTGGATACACAAACACTGGTTATAAAACGGCCTTCATCGAAGTCTGCGCTACCGGTCCCGTCCTCAGGATTCAAACGCAAAATCGGTAACTGAGAAAGATCGACATCGTCTCCCGTCATGATCACTTCCTTACACGCTGCTTTGTCTTTGTCGACATAAACAGGCGGGATGCCACCTGACTGCAAAACTGACATCATCTGACCTGCAATGTTAGGTAAGAGGTTTTCTTCTTCCAGACCAAAGGCATCTGCCATGCGCTTGTTGGTGTGCCCTACGGTGTTGGCCAAAACCGGGATATCAAATCCTTTCGGGTTTTCAAAAAGTATCGGTTTATCGATCCCTGCATAGTCCGCCCGAGCGATGAATGCACCCATATCATCCAAAGTGTCGATCTCTACAGATACTTTGAGGAGATCATTGTTGTTGTCCAGGTTGTCCACGAATTTGCGAAAATCGAATACACTCATTGCTCTTGCCTCCTAACGTCATTGACGTCTGATTAATCTGTTTTCCCCATTAGTTCAGGGAATTGTGCCTATAAAAATAGCCTTACTGATTAATACTTCCATATGGAATATTTTTATATAGAATTATTATGGTAGGCTTATTCGCATGGATGATCAAATTTCGACACTTCAATGGCTCGGTGCTTCATGGCTTTATCTGGTGTAATATTGAGAAACTTATGCTTAACATGCTGTTATATTTGTAAACTGACGAAACACCAGAGGAAAATACTCTATGCGATTGATTATTGGCATCTCCGGCTCTAGCGGCGTTATTTATGGCATACGTTTACTTGAGGTTTTAAAACAGCAAAACGATGTAGAGACCCATCTTGTTATGTCACCCACGGCCAAAATGAATGTCCCTATCGAGACTGACATGGAAATAAAACAAGTCGAAGCCCTCGCCGATTGCGTACACAATTTCAACGATGTTGCCGCCAATATTTCGAGTGGTTCATTTAAAACGGATGGCATGATCATCGCACCTTGCTCCATGAAGACATTGTCATCGATCGTCCACTCATTCGCTGACAATTTACTGGCGCGAGCTGCGGATGTGGTATTAAAGGAAGGCCGAAAACTGGTATTAATGCCCAGAGAAACACCGCTGCATGTCGGTCATTGCCGTTTACTTTATGAAGCAGCTCAAATGGGTGTGCAAATTGCGCCGCCTATGCCAGCTTTTTACAATCGACCAGAATCTATCGATGACCTTATCAATCATTCGGTAGGACGTATTCTGGATCTATTTTCACTGGATTCAGGTATTGTAAGACGCTGGGAAGGGACAAAGAAAAAGAAATAGATTCTAAGGTTTACCTTATTAAGGCTGCCTGAATCTCCTCAACAGTAATCTCTACTACACCCGCCTTGATGATGATCTCCAATCTCTCGCTAACGAAGTCATCAGTTTCTATATTTACTTTACCAAAGTACTGCTGAATATTTTTTGCAATCATGGACATTTGATCTGAGAGCGATTGTTGTTGTTCTGAAACTGAAAGACTCAATGACTCCAGTACGTCCTGCTGAATCTTCTCGGCATTAAACTCAACGCCTTTTACTTTCTCGCGAAACTCCATACAGGTTTCGGTTGGCATGCGAGGGTCCTGGCAGCCATCAAGTTTCATCCAGGTTCTAACATGACGTAAAGGACGAACAACTCTGACTGCCCAATTCTCCGAAAATTCGAATACATGTTGAAAGAAACTCTCTTCCATTTGGCCACGGGTCACGCCGTACCAGCAACAATACAACAGCATATTCACATCCACTCCTTTCTCATCCTGTAGCGTCAGGCAGGCTTCTGGCACATTCTCGGTTCGATATGTTCTTACTGAAAAATCCCAAAATGATTCAGTCATTGTATGATTTCGTCCTAGTTTTCTGGTGCAACTTCCAATTTAATTCCGTTCAGTGCTTCATCCCATTGTATCTGACAGGACAAGCGTGAATTTGACCGGACATTATCTTCCGCTTCACCTTCCAGTAACAATGTTTCATTTTCGCTGGCAGACTTGAGTTTATCCAGCCACTCTTCAGCCACATAGACATGACAGGTCGCGCACTGGCAAGAACCACTACACAAGGCTTCGATGGATAAACCTGCCTGGCAAAGCATCTCCATAAAACTGGCTCTTTCGCGCCCATCCAGAATGTGTTCTGTCCCGTCTCTATCAGTTGCATATATTTTGCCCATTACCCTTCCCCAACGCTATCTCTCATCAGATTGAATTTATTTAAATTGCATCCATAACTTGATATCTGCACCCTATGCTACGTCTTTACCGTTATATTTTCTATTCGTAAGGTGCCAATACTTCTCTCGAGAATCTCGATCAGAAAAACTAATCGTGGTCTACTATACTTATTAAGGTATACGTTCAGAGTTTGAACCTTGATATTGATTGGTTAAGAGTTTGACTCAAGCCGAATATCAACAATAAATTGTAAATACCGAGGCAGAAAATGAGATCTATTAGCAAATTTTTAGTCGAACATAACATTTGTTTTCGAATCAAGACAAGTCGTAGAGATAAACTGGCTTCTTACTTATTAACCTTGCTAGTGAGTCTGCTTGCAGCCTGTTCGACAGTGCCTTCGCGCCACAATGAAGTTTCAATCGACGAGAATCGGAGTTTACCGGTTGCTATTCCTTCCTTTGTTGACGAACGTCCGGCGATAATTGAAAGTAACGACATATATCGTCTCTCAGAGGAGCACGAAAGAGATTTTCTTGCCTACTATCGTAATCCTGATAATCAGAAGGTGCCAGGGCATGAACGTATCGTTCATTACCTTAAAACAAAGGCGAGTGCTTTTGTCTATGGGCACGAAACACGTACGGCCGATGAAGTATTCCATTTTGACGGCGGAAATTGCCTGTCCCTGGCAAACGCAACAACTGCACTTGCGCGGCTGGTTCACGTACGAGTTGTATATCAATACATGGATGATTTACCAATATATGAAAAACAGGAAAATATAATTTTGCGCGGCGCGCATGTGCGCAGTGTACTGTATCGCCCCAGTCCTGTTTTCGATGCACAAAGCAATAAGGGCACAAAAGTATTAACACCGAACCCCTCCAGAGTGATTGTCGATTACTTTCCGACGGGCAGATCGCGTTTTATTAGCAAGATATCTGAATCAGAATTTACAGCGATGTATTATCGCAACCTGGCTGTGGACACACTCGCAGAAGAAGATTACTCCCGAACATACTGGCTTGTTAAGGAGTCCATGCTTCACGCGCCGGATCACCCCGACTCCCTGAATATGCTGGCAATTCTTTATCGCCGCAACGGAGATGATCAAACTGCCGAACAGATTTATCTTTACGGAATAGAAAAATCCACTGAAAAACTCAGCCTGTTAAAAAACTATCGAACACTACTGAATCGCCAGGGTCGTACTGCCAATGCTGAACAAATAAATTTGAAAATAGCTGAGTATGAAGATGCTGATCCCTTTGAGTGGTGGTCTTTAGCTGAAGGTGCATATAAAGAAGAAAATTTTTCTGATGCACTGAGCTACTATAAGAAATCAGTAGAAATTGCACCATATCTCCATGAAGGATATTTTGGTATGGCGAAAACCTACTATCAAATGGGGTCGATCGATTCTGCTGAGAGCGCAATGGCTAGTGCGGTTGAGAATGCCAGTCGAAAAGAATTTCGAGATCTTTATGAAGTGAAGCTGGAGGTGCTATCGAAACATAAGTAAACCTGAGTGTTAGTCATTAGTTCGCTTATTTGTAATCACCTGAGAGTTCGCCATCTGATGAAGCATCAAATTCTGGCTTGCCATCGGTTATTTCATAGAAGTCTGTTTTTTCATCTACAAATATGTGCCCCATAGTGCTGAGTCCTGTGGGTTGATCGAGAGTTCCAGCGATGATGCCAGTGGCGTCCTGTTCGTAAGGCTCCCAAAACAAACTTGAACCACATTTATTGCAGAAGCCCCGGCGCGCAGCGGCTGAGGATTTATACCAGGCAAGACCTTCATTGCTGACTATCCTGATGTTCGCTTTATTGGCTTTCGAGTGTGCTCCGAAAACCCCATGAAGTTTTTGACACATACTGCAGTGACAGTTAACAACATTACGCAATGGTCCCTTAACTTCATAGCGCACAGCACCGCATAAGCAGCCTCCGGCACTAACTTGATTATTTGTCATAATTCATCTCCGCAAAGTCGGGTTTCATAAAAAACGAAGCCAGCGGTTTCATTTTTTCTTTAAGGAGCCACACATTTAAAATTCTTTTCATCGTCAATACTGCCTTTACCTTTATAAGATGGCAGCAAAGGATAATTGCATAATGGGCGAGAACGTAAAATGCTACGCTTATCAATCACATTTGCAGGTGCTCTGTTCGGGTAAAAACTATTCGCCTCTTTTGTTTTATAAGCAGTCATCTGCCCAGGCGCCTTACCCTTTTCTACCCATCTTTCAAGTGCAGTCAGATCATCAAAAATATCTGGCCCCGGTCCGCCCTCACAGTGATACATCCCCGGCACCATAAAAAGACGCATGAAATTATTTATCTTGTTCTTACCTACTTTTTTTCTGACTCCCTCGTAATATTGTATTGTTCTCAGTGGATTTAATCCCACATCAGCCCAACCATGCCATAGGATAATCTTCTTATTTTTGGCGTCTATGTGACTAAGATCTGTATCTGTCGCATTCATCATGGACGCCATAAATGATGTATCAGGTATTTCCTTGAAATCGAGATCCTTGAGCACATCATAATTCGCCCGATCTTTTTCAAAGGCAAGATACTTAAAAAACTATAAGCATTTCGTAGTTGTACGGCCTTGAACTCACCACCACCGTAGGGATCACGATCCATTTGACCAATCGTATTTTTTACACCTTTAGCTGGCTTTAATATCCCGGTGAAATACACATCCCATCCGCCAGTTAATTTTTCGGAAGGACTATATAACCACTCGGCACCTTTTACATGGCCGGGGTATAGATCCAAACCTGGTCCACTATAAATCTTCGAAATTGCTTCAATTTGCGCCGTGCTAAAACAATCGTCATTACTTTCACTTCCATTACATTTCGACAACTCTCTAAATGGATCAAATTCGCAGCTGCGTGGGTCATTGATAATACCGTCAGTGACGCCATCCAGAGCATCGCATTGTTTATAGACCGCTTTACCGAGGGCCTTCAATTTTGATCGTGGCAAATAGCCTTTTCGTTCATTCGCAAACAAGGCTTGCGTAACCCATGCGGCATTATAAATTTGCTTATAAGTATAATCATAGATCGGCGCCCCGATACTCCAGCCATCAAAGTCATCCGGAAAACGTTGCACTTCCATAAGACCCTGACGCCCACCGGTAGAACAGCCTCTAAAGTAGGAGTAGTCAGGCTTTCGTCCATAGTATTGCGTTATTATTTTTCTGGCAGCAGCAGCACTCACATGAACCGCACGAAAGGCAAAATCGACTTCAGCGGCTCGATTATTCAGTGCAAATACCGGGTCCGGCCCGCTATGACCCGTATCAGTCGATGCAGTCGCATAACCGCGAGCTAGACCGTATGATTGGTCAAAGAAAACACCCAGGTAACCCCCATTACCGACCATGAAGAACTTACCATTCCAGTTCTCAGGCAAACGCAATTCAAATTCTACGGCAGGCAAAATTAGCCCATGTACGCGACAATGTGCAGGAATATCAGCTGTTTTTTGAATATATTCACTGCTGATAATGGAGAGGCTAATATCTGTCTCTGAAAGCAAGATGCGACAGTTAGCAGGTTCCATAGCGCTTGAGGAAAGACTGTAGAGCAACACCAAATAAGAACTTAATATTAATAGCATATACCTTCGCATTCGCTTCCTCCTTAATATCTTCTTCAAATAATTATAAGTTACAGCTATAAATTGTCAGCGCTAACAAAAATAACAACAAGTGCTTCTAATTACATATCAACATATTCAAGATTTCTTTACTCAATCAGATTCATGGTGTTAACTGTGTATCACTATGCATAATATGCGTACAAATTGAAATTTGATATTTGACCGAATTTAACTACATGCAAAAAACAAAGAAAAAGAAAGCTGGGCTAAGTAAACGTGAGAGCATTATAGAATCTGCACTGTCAGCTTTTCTGGAATTTGGCTTTGGCGGTACGACTATGGATGAAGTCGTCAATCGTGCTGGAGGTTCAAAGGCATCTATTTACAAACACTTCAAAAACAAGGAAGACCTGTTCGCTACAGTTGTGGATGAACTGGTTCGCCATAGCCTCATCAACGAACTCAATCCAGAGGATCCGCCAGAGAAGGCTCTACTTGAATACGCAGAATCGAGATTGAAGGTTGTATTTACAAAAAAACATATCGCATTACGTAGACTGGTCATTGGTGAAGGGGCACGGTTCCCAAAAATAGCGCGGATGTATTATGAACATGGACCGGCTTTGAGCATTAATCTGCTTGAACAATACTTGAAAAATGCAGTTACCCAGGGCTCGTTGAAAATTGACGATCCTCATAGTGCTGCCACCGGTTTTACCGGAATGCTCATGCATTTCATGTATCTGCGTACACTTTTCACAATTTCCACAGGGCCGAATAACAGTCAAATTAAGGAACATGCTCGTAAAACGGTGGACACTTTCCTCGCCGCGCATAGGATCTAGCTAAGCGATTTAGTTACTGTTGTAGTTACGATACAAAAAGCATAAGTTGTTGCTTGACATTAACAGTACATGTCTCATAATTGAACCGTACACTGTACCGTACAGTTCACTTTTGATATGCTGAACTAGTCTCGGCAAAATAGCAGAATGTTCTGGGTAAAGGATTGATTTGAGTCCAGGATAATCAGAAAAAATCGAGTTTTCGAATTGGGGGAAATACTGAATGAGTTATCAATCTTTAGGTCGCATTCTAACCATCATTAGCACGGCAATTATTATTGCAATACCGACTTCATCAGCTCAGGTGCTGGAAGAAGTCGTGGTGACTGCGCGCAAACGTGCAGAATCGTTACAGGACGTACCCATATCTGTGCAGGCGATTGCGGGCGAGCAAATTGCCGAACAGGGTATCGTTGATATTCAACAACTGGCACCTTACACCCCAAACTTCAGTTATATTCAAGCAGCTGGTGCCTCCGATCTTTATTTCATGCGTGGCTTGGGTACTTTCGGTAGTGGTATTCATTTTGAACCGAGTGTTGGCCAGGTTTTCAATGGCTTTTTCTCGACCCGTAGTCGTCTAGGCAGAAGCGCCTTAATAGACATGGCTCAGGTCGAAGTATTAAAGGGTCCACAAGGCGCAATAATTGGTAAGAACACCTCTCTAGGCGCAATTAATATTACCTCCAATAAACCTACTGAAGAATTCGAAGCGTCTCTTGCGACTCAGTATAACTTTGAGGCCAGCGAAGGGTTCGAAGTTGAAGGTATGGTTTCTGGTCCTTTGACAGACAGGGTGCGTGGTCGTGCCGTGGCTAACTTCAGAGACACAGATGGTTGGGTTAAGAACAGTGCTACAGGTGATGACTTACAAAAAAGTGAGGACTTAACCATTCGCACCATGCTGGATGTGGATATAACTGATGATGTAGAAGCAAGCTTAATGTACCAGCGCACAGATTTCGACCGCAAGGGAAAGGCCAGGGTCATTGCTGGCTGTCAGGAGTTTACACCCCCACGCGGACCTCCTTTTACAATTGCAAGAACTGAGGCTACAACCGGTTTTGATTGTGGTGGTCCTAGCAACGGAAATACAACCGCTGATTTAAGACGTACTGCTCCCGGTGGTGCCGTATTTAATTCAGGTGAACCATTTATCATTAAATCCAATATGTATGGCTTAACAATCAATGCCAAATTCGAAAACTTCACCGTTACTTCACTGACTTCCTGGACCAGTTACGATATTAATGACACATTTAGCGGTGATCAGACTGCCGCTGAACGCGTAAGTATTGAGAATACAGAGGACTACGAGCAGTTTTACCAGGAGCTACGTATTGATGGTAACGCATTGGGTGAAACTATTGACTATATTGGTGGTTTTACTTTTTTCAGTGGCGAACTGGATGCAACACAGTCCTTCCATGCAATAGATAGAGCTCTTGGTCCTCCAATTCCGCCTAATGTTGCAGTATCCCGTAATGAATTTCAGCATTCAGAAACTGATTCTCAAGCTATATTTGGACAAATTGACTGGCACTTTAATGACCAGTTTACGCTGACAGGTGGAATTCGTGTTACCCATGAAACTCGCAAAGGGTCAAAAGCACAAGTGGTAGGCGAAGTGTATACCAGTGATTTAACTGCTTCACCCGTTGCCTGTAATTCACCATTCTCTCCTTTGTCGGCATGTACTATGGGTGATGATGGCTTGACACCAGGTGGCGCTATAACTGGTGATATCAGCAAAACTAATGTTTCATATAATGTTTCACTGCAATACGCAATGAACGATGACCATAAGTTTTATTTCACTCATGCCACGGGCTTCAAGTCTGGTGGTTTTGATTTAAGAGGTGCAGGTAACCCGGCTAACTTTATTTTTGACGAAGAAGAATCGCAAAACTTTGAAATTGGCGGTAAACACACATTCCTGGATAACACCCTAAGATTCAACTGGACTATTTATCATACAGAAGTAGATGACCTTCAGGTTTCGGCCAATGACCCTGTTCTTATTCAACAGGTTGTAGCGGCAGCAGACGCCACCAGTGAAGGTGTTGAGCTAGATTTACTCTGGGCCACTCCCGTTGAAGGACTGAGCTTGAGCCTTGTTGGTGCATATACAGACGCAGAGTATGACAAGTTCATCGGTTCCTGTTACCTGGGTCAGGTACAAACAGGTACTGGATGTACTAATGTTGCCGTCTCAGCCGGACAACTTAGCGGCGTACAGGATCTGAAAGGTGAACAATTACCATTAGCACCTGAATGGTCATTTGTTGTTGGCGGTGACTACAC
>WLWI01005294.1_pt1 | contig 10782 bp, 7 predicted proteins | sample 6701501 | NCBI WGS metagenome assembly WLWI01 (sample SAMN12718690, study PRJNA515312) | sponge metagenome | isolation source: marine sponge | host: Mycale hentscheli | place: New Zealand: South Island, Marlborough, Capsize Point | collected 2014-11-01
GCAGATGTGCACCTGTGTTGTTATGTCTTGCATGCAGATGTGCATCTGTGTTGTTATGTCTCGCATGCAGATGTGCACCTGTGTTGTTATGTCTCGCATGCAGATGTGCACCTGTGTTGTTATGTCTTGCATGCAGATGTGCATCTGTTGTTATGTCTCACATGCAGATGTGCATCTGTGTTGTTATGTCTCACATGCAGATGTGCATCTGTGTTGTTATGTCTCACATGCAGATGTGCACCTGTGTTGTTATGTCTTGCATGCAGATGTGCATCTGTGTTGTTATGTCTCACATGCAGATGTGCACCTGTGTTGTTATGTCTTGCATGCAGATGTGCACCTGTGTTATGTCTCACATGCAGATGTGCACCTGTGTTGTTATGTCTTGCATGCAGATGTGCATCTGTGTTGTTATGTCTCGCATGCAGATGTGCACCTGTGTTGTTATGTCTCGCATGCAGATGTGCACCTGTGTTGTTATGTCTCGCATGCAGATGTGCACCTGTGTTGTCATGTCTCGCATGCAGATGTGCACCTGTGTTGTTATGTCTCACATGCAGATGTGCATGATTTTATAACTACTTTTAAATTTATAACTTAATCAATTGAGTTTACTCTCTACCGTTCTGTTCTCAACACTGACTTTCTTGGTGGCTAACGCCCCTGTCGTGATGCCATAATTACATGAGCTAACAATTTCTTGCATTTTGTGGTAGTTTTGCTTTATGCTGAGACGTTAACTGAGAGCTTGAATTGGAGCTTTGTGTTTCAAACTACCAGAGAGTGTCCTTTGTATGTTTAACTTCTCTTATGAAGATGGCATTTACATCTGCGGTTTCATTGCACAGCTATATTGACACCTGATTGCACAGCTATATTGACACCTGATTGCACAGCTATATTGACACCTGATTGCACAGCTATATTGACACCTGATTGCACAGCTATATTGACACCTGATTGCACAGCTATTTGACACCTGATTGCACAGCTGTATTGATACCTGATTGCGATTGCACAGCTATATTGACACCTGATTACACAGCTATATTGATACCTGATTGGTCTGAGAAATGATTTCTAGCTTGCTGGAGTATAGTGGAGATGAGGGTTCGCACCTTTGGTGCTTCATTATTTACAGTAATCAACTTATTAAGGTGACACTGGCAGTTGAAGGAGTGCTAATTGTGAGGTGTTGGCAATATCTGTCCTGTTTTATTGACCACAGCGTGAGTTGGTCTGGCGTAGCTGGCCCTTTACCTTCCCACCAAGAAAAGGAGTATAAAGATTGGACCCTAGAGTGAAGAGTGCTGGTGTGTAGGTAGCAAAGTGCTGTAGACCCTTAGATACTAGGTCATTTTTTTTTTGTTCCCCTCGCCCCCTCACTCTCCCTCTCTCCTTCCTAGGTCTGCCACTGCTAGTTAACTTTTCCACTGGCAGATATTTCTTCTAGTATTACCACAGCCGAGTCAGCCGAGTAGTATTACCACAGCCGAGTCAGCCGAGTAGTATTACCACAGCCGAGTCAGCCGAGTAGTATTACCACAGCCGAGTCAGCCGAGTAGTATTACCACAGCCGAGTCAGCCAAGTAGTATTACCACAGCCGAGTCAGCCGAATCATTTTTGAATACAAACAAGTGTGATATTATTTTGAAATACCACATCAGTGGAAAACAGAAATAATGATCTGATTGGTCATAGCGATCTCTTCACGACTTTGCCGCACTTTTGTCCGCTAGGCAATATCGCGGTGAAATTCCTGGGCAATGCTATTTAGCAACAGTAAGAAATGTATGAATGATAGCAGAACAGGAATGGAATAATTTCTTTGATGAAATATAATACAAGACTATGGTTTTCTTAAATGCAGAAATGAATTGTTACCGTACTTAGCCAAACGCTTCTAGATGGAACCCTGATTTGTAACACATGGCTAGGATATTTGTGTGGTAATAAACACATTACAATTGTATTTTTATTAGAGCAATATATAACTACACGTGGTCATTGTATTTTAGGTGATGATCACCAAGCTCTCATATGGGATATTCAACCAATGCCTCAAGCTATTGAAGTACCAATTCTAGCATACGGAGCAGATGGTGAGATCAACCAAGTCCAATGGTCCGCATCTCAATCTGACTGGATTTGTATCTGTTACCGTGATAATGTTGAAATACTCAGAGTCTAATGTATTCAATCCTGCTTTTTACAAATCAACTTCATTTTCACCTTTTACTGTCCACCTTTTGCATGTTCATCTTTTACATGTTCATCTTTTACAAGTTCATCTTTTAACATGCCAGGCGTTTCATGCCCACTATTTTCTCAACTCACGAAGTCCAGAATGTGGAAGGTGGCGTGGTGTTAGTTCTATGCTCATCCCCAATTATTATTTTCAACTTTTCCCAGAATGTCTACTTGGAGACAATATTTAATGATTAATTAGTACCAATAATTGCACCGTGTTTAGTCAATAATCTAAATGACATGAATAGACAGGGTTCTTGGGCAAGATTGGTTTCACTGTCCTAATGTCTCAGTGGTGAGACTGTCTGAGTGGTCTAGTGGTAAGACTGAGTGGTCTAGTGGTATGTAAGTTGTCGCTAATTACAAACTAAATTAGCCTCCAGCCATACCAACTGGTCTAGTTTTGGTTCAGTATTTGAAGTGGATGGGGAGTGAGGAGGCATAGATAGCTGGCAAGAAACAACAGAATTGGTAAGACTGTCTTGCATGAGCATCTCAGAGTAGTGTAGTCTGGCAATTACATCTGGTTACCTGCAGCAAGTGTTGAAGAGCAGGGAGTGGCACAAACCCCTCTTCTCACTCCTGCCATCCCCAGTTAGCTGGATTAAGCAGATCATTTCCATTCTCGAATTCGAAAGTACTCACCAAGGCTGGTTTCACATGTTATGTTTTAGAAGCTACCTTTTCACAAAAACACTTATATTGGAGGGAATCCAATGTGCCAGTCACCTTTCCATTGTACACCATTACTAGTGCTTTCTCTCCAGCTTCTATCACTTCATGTGTGGAGGCTGAATTAGAATCAAAGACCTTTGCTTGCTCATGGAACATGAGTAGTTTAGTTTCTGGTTCATAATGTCAATTAGATCATGGATTGTTATTTGCTCATCACCCTAGGTATTTTGCAACTTTCAAAAATGCTTCGACCCTCAAGTAATTTTGAGGATGTCCTAGCTTTGGCCTCTTGAAATTGTTTGCAATGAATTGAGACCTTGGTATCTGCTTCTTTGTGCCAAAACTGACACTACAAAGTCTGATGGTAGATTGCATCAGCAGCATGCAGGTCTTGCACATGTAGAATGCGTGCCTTCACAGCAGACCAACCATCAGCTCACTCTTGGCAAATCTTTAGAACTGTCTCCTTTATTCCAATAATTTTCACCTGAAGAACATCATGCTTTTGTGTTTTTCCCAACTTAGCTGGTTTTCCACAGAAAAAGCAATCTGTCTGAAATAAAAAATCCTCCTCAGATGTCCGAAGCACAGTTCCCTCTTTACTTGTACTTGACATTACCTCATCTTGTTTAGCGTCTTTTGCAATTTGAAAAGAATGACAGAATTTGCGGTGGCATTCCTGATGCACTACATCTCCAGGCATAGTATGAATTCTGTCTTTCCTTGCATCACTGGCCTTATTAATACTTAACTCCCCTTAGCTGTTAAAATAGAAAATAGGACTCCTGTGTGTGCTGATAGAAGCATAATAAACTTCACTGGTTCTGCTTCCATTGTTGAAAAGAAGGACCTAGAATTGTTTTGTCGATATAGCACCAACCAGGTGCCTTAAGGATAACTCACACTTCTCTTATAAGTCTGATATTTAGCCACAATATCTCAGCATGTAATTGCCTTCCATCAGTAAATAGCAAAACTGAAAGAAATGGGGAAAGGGCAGAGATATAAGTAATGAGGCAACACAATAAACAGTCAGATGACAATGATGCAATGGCCAGGTGTTAAATGGTGCACCACTGGTGCTGGAATTTTTGTACAATCAAAGAAAGTCACTAAAGAGAATATAGAATTGTAGGTGAGACTCATTAATGCACACAAGGTATGCTGTTAGTAAAGCAGGCATAACGTGCTAGTCATTTAGTCTCTTTCTTTGCTCATAACTCCTTTACTGTTTATCTCGGGGTATTAATTTTAGCATCAAAATGTTGGTCTATTTGAGAGCTATCTAATGACATTATTATCTTTTGATGTAAGTAGTACCAAATAAAAGATATGGCATAAAATACCATTAAGTGGTTTACACATTACACTGTTATAGAGGACATTATAAAGAAACATAATCAGTTGAGCTTGCTTTTGTTGCAAATTGTTCAAGGTTGACTCAATATCGTATTGTACTTGAAGAAGTCACTGAAATATGACATTTTCTCTCATCCTATTATTTTGGATAAATCACTTGTTTCTTCATTTACATGTAGCTACTCTCTGGCTTCATAGAGCAATTGGTTAGTTTTAATAAAAATAAACAAAAAATAGAACATTATATTAGAAATAGCATTGCTTGCAATGGTAGTAGTTAATGAGGTAAAGAAATAGAGGGTATAATTACTAGGGCACTAGAAAGTGTAATTACACAGGGGCACCAGGAAGAGGGGGGATGGGAGGCTTCATTGTGTCTGCTTCCCCATTAGGATATTTCTTATAAAAAGAAGTCTCCAGTTCTGGGTCTACTATTTTGATTCCCTCCAACTGGTTACCCAGAGTGATCCAGTTTGGTTGACAATTGTGCATACGGCCAAAGAGCTCTATTTTTCTCGTCCCAGGAGAAAGTCTTTCAATGACTCCATAGACTTCATCTGGCTTGTGACTGGTTGCTCTGACCTCTGCCACTAACACATCTGTATCTATGCCTCTGTTCATGTTGGGTGTGCCCTTCACGCCCACCAGACAGTGCTCCTTCCCGTGGTTGATCCAGTGGCCAGTACGACCAGTTCTGATCAGTCGTTGCAGTTGGTTCGTCTTGACCCATATGAGTTCATCCACTCTTTCGTAGCCCCACAAAGTGAGGCAATCTCTGCCAAGTTCCATAGCTCTGCCTGTCACCCACAGGAAGATGTAGCCTGCATCTTGTAGCACAGGGATGTTGAGTTGTCTCATCTCATCATCTCCCATTGTGCCGTAAGGTAGTTCCATGTGGATGTCCCAGGGTGGATCAGCCATGATCACTGCAAACTTACCCAGTACGGACATGTCAAAATATCGCATGTCGCAATTAATCCATTGAGCAGGGGTCAATTTAGTACGTGGTAGTGCAGTTTTAAGTAAAGTGGATCGTCGTGGCAAAGCCTCTGGTTCATCCATGGAGTCATCAATGGAGTAGTGCACAAACTTGCATGTTTCCATGTGAAAGCAAGTGTTCAGGAAAGAACAATCTCCCAGGGATAGGTCGGTGTGTGGATGAATGATGCGATGAAAGTGCAACTTGGGACAAGCCTTGGTACTGTTTCTAGCCCTACGACAATCATCTTTAGTCTTGTGGGAGCAGAATTCTCTGAGCTGAGAGCCGCCAGCACTCCTAAAGTTAAGTAGTTTGAGTTGTTGCATGACTGACTTTGCATTCAGAAGTTCCTGGATCTCAGTCCCCAACTGTTTGCTCTCTCTCTCCTTCACCGATTGAAAAGACAATAAGTAGTCAATCTCTTCTTTAACTGTAGCACTTCTGGGAAGATTCTGAAGTGAGTTATGAGACAATCTTTGCTGGAGCTTAGACAGAAGTTCCAGGTTGATGCTGCTAATTGTGAAGTTTTGAAGTTCTAGATTAGAAATCACTTCCTCTATCACTTCTTTACAGTGTAACTGATTAAATATATCCTTAACTTCTTCAAAACTTGCTCCTGAAAGTTCTTTCAAGTGTATTTCTGCTGGAAAGTCCATAGGCACCAGTAACCTGTCAATGACCTGTTTTTCTTTGTCCGCTGATATAAGCTTGTACTTGGTGCTGCGAGTCAATACCTCGGCATACTTAAGACTACGGGATGACTGCTCTTCCATTTTTTTCTTCCTGCGGTTCCTTCTATCCTTGAGCCACGTGAAGACCACTTCATTTTCATACCTCAACGCCCTAATGAGACCATACGTATCCACCTCGCTTCTTCGTCTCACAGCCATAATTGCTACACAAAACAAGTTCAAGAATCAAGAAGAACGCTTGAATAAAAACAAGCACTCTCGACTGAAAAGAGGGCGTGGTGATGCTCCGCCGATTAATTGTTGTATAAGCACACACACCCAAACGCACACCCTACAACGCACACACACCCAATACAACGCACACCATTAGGCAACTGCACCATTCCACTCGCTCCATTTTGGCTGGGGCCTCCCCTCCCTCTTACGCTGCCCTACCGTAAATTGGCTGAAACACAATGGATTCTGAAGACGAAGGACCGACCATGATGGAGTGTGACAGCAGTCTACCCGAACTAGACGCGGGGTAAGTAAGTAAATAAGTAAAGCGCGAGTAGTGACTATTGGTTGAGCCGTAACTTGGAGATGGCGTTACCGGTAGGGAAAGTAAGGTAGCAAGAATGGTCCAGGTCTACTAGGAGCAGATCGTTGACCGTAGTTTAGTGAAAAGAATGTAGCTATTATTGATGCTAGGTACTAGTTGTTCATGGATATAGTAGATAATCTATAAAATTGATTGTAGTATTTTATGAGGTACTTTGTATTAGTAGTTCATACAAGTAGTCTATAGTAAGGGTAGATGTTTTATATATACACTCAATCCCCTCTTTACCGGATGACTGAAGTGCTGGCACATGTGACACTAGTTGGCCTCTCATTACCACGCGACCTTTGCTGCTCGTGATCATTATCAATCGTGGGAGTGTACATAGTTTGTTTGAATTCCAGAGAGTTATAAACAGCTTTTGGCACGGTGCAAACGAAGAAAGGTGGTACTTGAAATGGCGTTGGAAATCCTGTAACCTCTTGAAAAGGAGTTGGGGAAAGTTTAGAGTGGCCAATTCCTTTTCCTGAGTAACGGACAATTCTATAGCTGCCAGTGTGTCCACTAAGAGAGGATTGAAGTCTGTGTATTCTGTGGAGAGTGTAGGAGTTTTATTATGAGCGGGTGAGACACTAGTCATCCGGGTGTTTAATTTGGTATATTTCACGAGCGATAGGGTATATGTTTTAAGAGTGATTGGTATATGTTTCATGAGTGATTGGTATATGTTTCATGAGTGATTGGTATATGTTTCACGAGTGATAGGGTATATGTTTTATGAGTGATTGGTATATGTTTCATGAGTGATAGGGTATATGTTTCATGAGTGATTGGTATATGCTTCATGAGTGATAGGGTATATGTTTCATGAGTGATAGGGTATATGTTTCACGAGTGATAGGGTATATGTTTTATGAGTGATAGGGTATATGTTTCATGAGTGATTGGTATATGCTTCATGAGTGATAGGGTATATGTTTCATGAGTGATAGGGTATATGTTTCATGAGTGATAGGGTATATGTTTTATGAGTGATTGGTATATGTTTCATGAGTGATAGGGTATATGTTTCATGAGTGATTGGTATATGTTTCATGAGTGATAGGGTATATGTTTCATGAGTGATTGGTATATGTTTCATGAGTGATTGGTATATGTTTCATGAGTGATAGGGTATATGTTTCATGAGTGATTGGTATATGTTAGATTTCTCTTTACTTTCATACCTTATCCTGCATTTGTCTTATTTATTCAATGATAACATGAGAAGTAGCAGTAGCTCTTGACGACAAGCTGTCAGAAACCAGAGAGAACTTGGTTTTTGTCATCATTCTATCTGGTAAAGCAACTACTTGACTCAGCTTCTAGCGACTTGATAAAAACAAACAAAAACAAACGAGCATTTCCGGGAAAACTTACAGTTTTAAGTTTGCCGCTTTACTTCCTGCTTTAGTTTGAGAGGAAGTGGGTAGGGAGGGGAGGTGGGGTAGCTGTAGTAAGTTGAGTAAGGCGCCATCACATGTTTTAGGGTTGGTCAACAGCTGCGTATTACTGAAGGAAACTTGTGCTCAATGAGTAATACGTTTAGATAATCTAAATCATTCAACTATAATGAGTAGACAGTAGCTCTTTTTGTGTTCACGCAGTTTAGAAGTGTTACTATATAATCCTTGTTCTGTGTAGTCTGTTCTTCTTATTTGCTTGCCATTGTATTTACTCATACAAGTGTTCTATATGGACAGTTCATGTTTGGTATTAGTTATTCATGTATGTGTTCTTATTGATGGTAGAGAAGTTATTCATGCAGGTATTCTATTATACAATGTTCCATATTTGTGAGCTATTTGGTGACATCAGTTCAAACATGTATAACATAACTGGAAAATATTTGTTGTGGGAATCTAGCAAGCCCACATGTGTCTAGTAGAGCTCATTATCCTACTGCCACTATTAGGACTCGCATATTGAGAACACCTTACCCTATTCCTGCCAGTAGGACTTGTATATTGTGAACACCTTACCCTATTCCTGCTAGTAGGACTCGCATATTGAGAACACCTTACCCTATTCCTGCCAGTAGGACTCGCATATTGAGAACACCTTACCCTATTCCTGCCAGTAGGACTCGCATATTGAGAACACCTTACCCTATTCCTGCCAGTAGGACTCGCATATTGTGAACACCTTACCCTATTCCTGCCAGTAGGACTCGCATATTGAGAACACCTTACCCTATTCCTGCCAGTAGGACTCGCATATTGTGAACACCTTACCCTATTCCTGCCAGTAGGACTCGCATATTGTGAACACCTTACCCTATTCCTGCCAGTAGGACTCGCATATTGAGAACACCTTACCCTATTCCTGCCAGTAGGACTCGCATATTGTTAACACCTTACCCTATTCCTGCCAGTAGGACTCGCATATTGTGAACACCTTACCCTATTCCTGCCAGTAGGCTCGCATATTGTGAACACCTTACCCTATTCCTGCCAGTAGGACTTGCATATTGAGAACACCTTACCCTATGTGTGTTTGTACGTTGTAGACTGGCAGAAGCTCGCAAGGCAGATGGGAACAAGGCCTATCAGGCTGGTCGCTATGAAGAGGCAGTAGCATTCTACAGTAAAGCTGTTTACCACAATCCCAACGATGCTGTGTACTATAGCAACAAATCAGCTGCTCTCATGATGATACAGAGATACCAGGAAGCTCTGGATGACTGCACACAAGCCATAAAACTGGATGATACTTACATGAAGGTAGGAACAGGGTCACCATCTTTGAGAACTCTAGTGGGTGGGTTTGATAGCATGAAAGTAGGAACAGGGTCACCATCGTTGAGGAACTCTAGTGGGTGGGTTTGATAGTCCATGAAAGTAGTAACAGGGTCACCATCTTTGAGAACTCTAGTGGGTGGGTTTGATAGTTCCATAAAGGTGGGAACATCTTTGAGGAACTCTGTCAATGTGGACTAGTTATTTTGGTGTCTCTATGTGTTTGTTTGTCTCTAGGCCTATCTGCGAGCAGCCAAGTGCCACCTGATGCTAGGTAACCCATCTCTGTCTATAGACTATTATACGAAGGTATTACAAGTAGAACGCAAAAATAAACAAGCTAAATCAGAGATGGAAATATCCAAGAGGGTCCTGGACTCACTGAATGCTGCCACTGTTGCTATGGAGAAACAACAGTACTCTAAGGTAATTAGTGTTGCTATGAACTGATAACAATATTTGTGCTGTCCTTCAGTCCTATCCAATTTTATATATGGCTCACTTACACACATACAAAATGAAAATGTAAATGTAAATTTTCTTGCTGCCGCTAGGCTGTCATGCGCACCTGGTAGAGCCAGGATGCCTGCATTAAGCAGGCACTGTGAACCGTGCAAGCAAAGCTCCTGGAGCCAGGTTAGGAACTCGCAGGAGAACAGGCCTTTCCTCATAGCAAGTGGTGTGGGCACCCAAAGTCCCACCTGGACCATTGATGTTTCATGAGAATAGGCCTTAAATTTGCACACCAACAAATGCCAGGTACCCAATCACAGCTGGGTGGACTGGTGGGAGGCAGATGGAAAACTAGATGGAAAAATTGCATGGGTGGGGCTTGAACTCTGGGACCTCAGGCCTTGAGCCAAAGACACAACCATTACACCATACAGCCACCACACACACACACACACACACACATGTTTTGTTGAGTGACATCTGTGCCCAAAGCATTAGTCTATTACATAATCAGAGAATGCGCTAATCCTTTCTATTTACGGTTGACTACACCTTTCCCATAGGGATAATACAAAATTAACTTCACATTATATCTGGTTTCAGTCAACAAGAATTCAAAAACAGTGATTAGTTGTCTAATTGCTAATACACAGAGTGCAAATAAAAAAGAATAAAACAACAACAACAAAAAAAAGTTATATAAAATTTCAAAAAATTGAATTTCTCCATATCATCAACTTCTCCTTGAACCAGCCTAGGGGAACTACTAACAGCGTAAATCAGTAGCACTGTTTCCAACATAGGTCCACGACCTTCTGTCTCCAACATAGGTCCACGACCTTCTGTTTCCAACATAGGTCCACGACCTTCTGTCTCCAACATAGGTCCACGACCTTCTGTCTCCAACATAGGTCCACGACCTTCTGTTTCCAACATAGGTCCACGACCTTCTGTCTCCAACATAGGTCCACGACCTTCTGTCTCCAACATAGGTCCACGACCTTCTGTTTCCAACATAGGTCCACGACCTTCTGTCTCCAACATAGGTCCACGAC
>WLWI01005296.1_pt1 | contig 10781 bp, 5 predicted proteins | sample 6701501 | NCBI WGS metagenome assembly WLWI01 (sample SAMN12718690, study PRJNA515312) | sponge metagenome | isolation source: marine sponge | host: Mycale hentscheli | place: New Zealand: South Island, Marlborough, Capsize Point | collected 2014-11-01
GTCATCACTTGTGTTCATGGCACCTCTTTTTCGCATCATGAATTTCACCTGTGACCAAGTTCCTTCAATAGTTTGAGTGTGTGCCCCAGTGGTTGGATCCACAAAATTTATTGAATACTGAAGCTTCCACTATCTCATTCAGCTTCAAATGGCTACCAGAAGAAAAACTCCCATCTCTCATGGAAATTACAGATTGGCATCCAGACTTGAGGCATCTCCAGCAATAAGACCCCTTCTTGATGACAAAGTTGCATACACTGCCACACTTATTACAGTTAGCACTATTCTTTAATGCTGCTCCAATTCCCTTTAACCAGACAATATTGTTGCCTGCTGAATTTAAGCATAGTTTGTTAGACGCACGTTCTGAGCGTCTCGATGAGATCGTAAGGTGACGCGACGCGATGCGCTCAATGTAGGACCTAAAGTAAAACGTGACCTTAATTCTCTTAAAACAGAGTCGCATAGCTCCAAGTCAGACATTTTATTTAAAGAACTGATAATTTAGGTAAAGGGTTTCCTGAAAATATTATAGCGAGCATCGCGTGAACGATAATCGAGCACCGCGTGAACGATAATCGAGCATCGCATGAACGATAATCGAGCATCGCGTGAACGATAATCGAGCATTGAGTGAACGGTAATCGAGAATCAGTAACTGGGAATCAACAATTTGATTATTGTCGCATTTGGTATTCCATAGCAGAACACTTGCAGAAAAGCAGGTATTCCCAGTTGGCTATTCCAGGAGGAAATAACATAACCACTAATTCTGATAAGAAACCTGATAAGCCACACACGGTTAACCACGAGCACTGGACTGGGACCTTTACCATCTGAATGGCTTGCGCTACCATTTAGACGATCTTTACCGATGCTAATATCCTGTCCCTAGTTGTCCATAAAGGTTACGGCGATCGGTGAGACAGTTTGTTTCAAAATAGCTATGGCTGAAGGTAACTCTGCTCCTGGGATCATCCGTGCAAGTGACTATGCTACAGATGCAGCTACAGGTCAGGGCCAGTATCTTTCTAAAGGTTCTCTCATGTTGGAAAGTTCAACAGAAGAGGATTTTCTTAAAGCGGTATATCCTTTATGTGAAGAGGAATCGAATTCCGAAATACTAGAAAACAGTAAGATTGGTTTGACTGAATCTAAGAGAAGAAATGGTGTTTCTCTTAAACGATCTTCTTCATGGCCTAATTTGAACATCCAGTGTTCTGGTTTGCAAGTACCAAAAAAAGAAGTTGATGATTTTAAGAAAAAACTAAAAAATAGTTTAAAAGCCTTATATAACAAAGAAGACGAAGAGTTTAAACAACCAAAGTTGTTTTATATTATTGCAAACCAGTTATACCGATATAATGAGCCCAAATTACCTTTTTGTGGTTTATGTAGACATCTAAAAAAAGGGAACTGTCATATTAAAAGTCACATTTTTCCTAACTCACTTTTGAAAGACTATATAAAGATTCATTGGTCTCATGACAGTATCGTGGACCTAAACACGGGTAGACTAAAAACAGCCTCGACATTAACTTATAACATGTTTTGTTCCAACTGTGAACAAAAAGCTAGTTTGTATGAAAAAAAATTAAAAGTTTTTTATTTGAAAATCATGGCTGCAGACAAGCCCTTAAGGTTTACTACTAAACAAAAAGAGTGTTTAGAATATGTTTTAGCACTTATTTTATTTCGTGGCATGTTATATTCCATTGATCTGTGGAAGCTCGCACACAAAGACTATTTTTCAAGCTTAATGGAAACATTTTTAAAGCTGCAACAATTCTGTGAGACAGAAGAGGCTAATGAAATGATATCGGATCGAATGACCATTTGCATTTTACCAAATGCTTGCTATAATAAAGCAAGTTCAAACTCTTTTGATCTCCAATTAAGGAATCCCATGTTTACTTCTGTTGTAACAGATCCAAACTCAAATGATGTTTTCCTGTATTTCAAGTTTGATTGTTTTCACTGTGTCTTGCCTGTCAATGACAGTACATTGTTTAAAAATGACAGCTGTTTTATAGCTTCTGGTGAACATAATTGTTTCAATCTTCCCCATCATACGGATATAAAAGCAGTTCTTCCTTTAGTTTTATACAACTACAATTTGGAACAAGCTAGTTTGACAATGGACACAGTAAATCAGTTGAGTAAGAATAGCAAAGTAATTATTCACTCTGACATGAACCCGATCATGCCCAAGATGGATGGGACATCAATTCAACATATTGAAGAGGTTGAACTGTTTCCTGAATCTATGGATGAAGAAACTATAAGTGAATGTCTTCGGCTTGCTTCAAAAAAGTCTCCCCTGGCCAAAGAAGAACAACAGACTTCTCAAATAGAAATTATAGAAGAAGAAAACAAAACGTTAAAAGTTAATCTTGAAAAAAAGAAGGAAAAAATTACTAAATTGAAGCTGTTAAATAAAACACTTAAACTTCGGTTTGCTTCAAGAAAAGTCTCCCCTGGCCATAGAAGACGAAGACCAACTGGCTTTTTTTTTGCAATTAAAAGAACTAGAATAAGAAAAAGAAACATGAAAAATTGATTTTGAAAAAATATAATATAATTGCAGCTGTTAAATAAAGAACTATTTAATTTTTGGGTGCTATTTACTTATTTTATGCCACTATACTGTTCTTTGCTTTGAGTTTTGTATTAGAATTCGCGTTTATTAAACTCTTATTTTTTGTGCTATATAATATTTTATGCTGCTATTTGTAGTTTTTGTAACATTATAGATTATCTTCTTGAGTATGGAAACAAAATGATATGGAGTGTAGTGTACTACAGGGTTAGTCATCACGTACTCGTGGAATGCATTTATTGGTTTATAGTGATATTCATAATCTGCTGCCAGACACGTTGCAGATCTGATATCCACACTGAGTGCTGCAGCATACCAAAACTGGAAACAATAACTAACGGGGAAAGTGAGGAGGGCTACAAACCCTTCTCTACTCTTGCTCAATCAGGCCTGCTTACCACATCATTGCATGCTAGGCCCTTCGCATCAGACACCCCCTTTTCTGTGGGTGGGGGTGTCCTCACCTTACCACATAACCCCTACTAACCTGGGTCAATGCCCAGTTCTTAACCCTCACTTAATAAGTTGACCTTGAGGATCGTAGCTCCACCTACCGACCCTGGAGGCCCCCTCCCCTTCTTTGGTCAGGACGACATGGTCAGAGTTCTTTTTGAGTTTGGGTTAGGTGGGCCATGCCCACTTTCCCCAAGGAGTAAGCAGTCGTCCCTCCAGCCCCTTTTCTCCTACCCCTCTGAATTCAACAACTAGTTTCAAGTGCACTTGCTTTTAACAATAACTAAAGTAGTCTACAATCTTCTAAACAGAAGTTGATGTGGTCGACACTCGTCCATTAACTGTACTAGAAAAGAATTGCGGTTTTGCAGTGGCTCTAATAGTTGGTTATGCATTGTTAGTTGATAAAGTAAACAACAATTTATAGTACCTCTCTTTTCATTGCAATGCACAACAAGTCTTTACCAAATGGTTGACAACTTCATTGCTCTGTTCAGTTTTGGGTTTTACATGTATATAGTATATAATTAGGCACTCATGGGAAAGAAGAGGTTGCCCACGTATCAAACATAATATTGAAATCTCTCACTAGTTTCAATAAAAAGTCACCCATGTACACAAATCTGTAAACAAAATGGGGGGTCCTGGACTCCTGTCTTTGAGACATGGGGGAGGGGGAGGGGGGCCTGATCCCTGTGCCCCCCCCCCCTCCCCCTGTTCCAGGCCAGAGAGAAAGTTGGTCAATCATTAAGAGAGAATTGCATTTGGCCCGGAATGTTCAAACAGTATTGCCACTCGTGTAATAAATGTCAACTCTCTGACTCTCTTTCTGATTCAGACAAACTAATTTACTTGAGAGCAGTATCAGGATGAGGTCTGGTATAAATGGCTTGAGGTGAATGCAACAAATGCTATGCCTAGCTGGACTGTCCACTGCTAGATCAACCCTAAGATATGTGGTTGAGGCATCAAACCAGAATCACAAAGAACTGTACATCTTCTACTTCAAAGCAAGCCAAAGAAAAGCTGTGCAGCAGCATGGCTGACATAATCGAGGCATCAAATACCTGGTGGATTCAGGCTGCCTTAATCTGGTGAAGCTACTAATAACCATGTGATCTTTTCATTCCCCCACAGAAGGTGAGACAGCAAACCAAAATTGTGGGAGATGGGGGGTGGGGGGGGGGGGGACTATTTTATGCCTTTACCACATAAAATAAGCATTAGGATGGCTCAATCTCTCCTGACCCACCCCCACATACTACAATGTAAAACTTGCCTGGTAAAGCTTAATGGTTGGACTTCCAGTTCTTCGCTGGCCATCTTATTGGCAAACTTGCACAGGATATGTTCACTACAGCCATAGTTTGCAGGCTGGCCAAAGTGCAAAATTATAGAATTGCTTCTGGCCACTGAAGTACACCTTATGCTTTACTAGGCCCTTCATCAAGAATAACTGAACCAGCTAACTATCCAAAGTTGAGTCAGGTCAGAGTCAAAACTAGAAGGCAATATCTTATTTCTTGCCTTGATGGTGCAAAACTTGGTCAATAGAAAGGAGAAATATGCAGCAAGCAGAGAAAGTACCTGAGGCTCAAGAGAGTAATGTTGAATAGGACGATTGACCAATGAATGTTTAGAAAATGTTCTAGCACAGGGCAGCAAGTTGAGAGTTGCAATGCCCATGTGAATACTTGTTTAAGGTGAAAATTTCAGATGCCAGTGGATTCAATATCCATTGGACATCTTTTAATCCCAGTTCAGACCCCAGGAGGGTCAGCACATTGGTGTCCTAACAATGCTCAGAACTTTCAGATAATTCTGAAGATTTACTGTAAGCTAATAATTTTTCTTTACCATTTAATACTGATATAACCACACTTCCGAGAGGGGTTGTTTACTGTTGTTGGGCCTAAAACCTCACATGATAGAATTAAAGCATTTGGACATGTTTATGGCAAAGCCACAGGTAAAGTTGTTATGTTGTGAGAATTAATTACCAAACCAACTAGCTGTAATAGCATTACAACTAGTAAGAGTAGAACTACCACCTTCTGGTTCGGTCAAGAGTGAATGTCCACCCATCAACATGAGTGGTGGCAAGACCTCTGGAAAAAAGGGCATAATTCATAGGGGAGGTTTTTACAGGTACTGGAACTTTGCCTACTAGTTTAACTCTTTCAGTACTTATTGAATAAGTAGTTGAGAATAATACAACAAGAATGAAACTTCGGCATGAATAAATTTTGCTCTTTATTTAATGGTTAAAATTCTTTCTCATCCCTTAATATTTTTACGGTGACAGAACTTTCACTGCTCAATCATCACCTATTGTCTGTCCCAAGTTGAGTTGGCCAGAAAACAAACTTAGTATCGAGAATTTATGCATCTACAGTTTCCATCATTAGAAACTTAGTGCCGAAGTGGTAAAACGTGAGTGTACTGTGAATAATGAGCAGGTAACTGTAATCTGGATAATAATTTGCACGGACAGACATAATAATTGTGGTGAAATACTCTTCCCCACATGCTCACCACAGAGAACCATGAGTAAACTTTCTGTAAAATATTAGAGTATTAGCTATGATTAATCTACCTTGCCATTCACTATTCATGCGTGCATCTTACATTTCACCCTATTCACTCCCACTGCCACTTCCCATGTACTCTTACTGGCACCACCCTTGTATGCTCACATAACACACATTTCATGGTTGATTTTATATACATTATGCCAACCCAACTTGTTAAGTTTAGTTTGGATTGTATCAGCATTATTTTGACATCTTATGAGATACATACTCCTCTCTGCTTAGAACTAAAACTCTAGCTTGGGTCGAGGTTTTAAAGGAACTCTGTTTGATCGCTGAGAATCCTCTGCTGCACATTCTGACCTCTGCTGGCAACACTATTTTTATTCTTCTCTACATGTCATACCAGCCACTGTAATAAGGAAAAAGGAAGAATGCAACCTACTTAACTGTTAAATAATAAAGTGTAAAGCTTTGATAGAGAAGCAGCCACATAAACTTACATATATAAACACTTATATTATTCTCTGATCCAGGGATAGTGAATTTAGTTATAAATGCTGCAACACACACACTGTAGAAATATTTTCGTTTGTTGGTGTAAAGTCATCTGAATTTGACAACTTGTCTGGATTTATTTATTTCATATTTAAGGAATGTGAGATTCTCAGAACATGTTTTCATGTTTGATGCATCTCAGCAATTTAACCTGAAAAGAATAACAACATACCTTATATAAGGCTAATTTAAAAATGGCTACCATGTAGGTTGAGCATATCTAACTGTAAGTGAACTGTTAAGATTTTACACACATGGACATAGGTATAAGATTAGTAGCTCAGCTTGTAAATTTTGGCTGAAACACTCCCGAGTGTTAGCTCATAGGGTCTCCTCACAACCCCATCAGATATTTAGATAGCTGCTTTGGTCCCCAATCTGCACAATATAAGCCATGCAACAACACCATGTGATACCCTAACGGATCACAAGTCTAAAAAATACTACCAGATACCTGCATAGAATGTACATCTATATTAATTATTTATTCATTATTAAGCATTCAATATTGTCCTGGACTATTTCAGAATCACACCAAGCATTCAATATTTTCCATATTGAACACTATATATATTGAATGTTATAAAAGACTTGTGCACAGTTCTAGACGACTAATTTTTTTGTATGTGCAATAATAATAATATATATATAATTGTTTTATTTCCTTTAAACTATTTCAAATAATTAGGCAATGCCATGTACAAAATAATTAATGAAATTTAGGTTATGCACTAATTGATTAAAGTATTTAATTGGCAAGTTACTCCTTAAACCTATTTGTTTGATTGATAGTCATTAGTTATCTCATTACAATTGTGACTACATTCTTATATCATGATGACCAATGGCAGCTACTTAATGTCATAGGTAACATTGATGGAAAACATAGACCTGTTGTATTCTTAAATATAAAGGCTTACAATAATAATGTTGAAAGCTTCAAATGACAAACATGCATCCTTATAGCATGAAATAAATAAACAAGAATTGATTATAAATTTAGATGATTCTGAAACGATAAACTGAAATATTTCATAGATGTACACAAGCAACTGAAAGTGAATGAAATAAATGTGACTACATTGGAATCGTAGGATAAATATACCGTGGTGCGAATTAACCTGTCAGTTTACATGAGTTACATGCTGACTAACCACAGTAATCTATATACTTTGCAACAGCTATCTACATCAACTAAGTCCAAGCTTTGTTGTCTTACAGCATAGTAGAATTCTTACTTGTACTCACTTCAGTTTGTTACCAGAAGTGTAGCTTCATGAATTACTCATCTTCTACTTAGGCTTACAACAAGTGTTATAGCTAATGCTACTTCCTTCAAACTAATTAAATGCATGCAGTAAGTATAAGTTACAAATTAACATTCACTGAGTATATAAGAGACACCCAGCAGTTTTATTTTTGCTACTATTTTAAAAATAATATGCTGGTCAATTAAAGTAAGACACAAAGAGTGGCTGGACATTTTGGAGTTATAAATACCAAAGATTTAATCACATCCTAAACCACCAACTAGACTTTTTTATTGTAGTTAATGATGGGCCAAACAAATAGGGGTTTAGCATTAAAGCACATCTTTTCTTTTTTTAAATATTTCTGAGTCTATTCTCTTGTAATTAAATTTCCATAGCCCAATATAATGACCTTTACCATTACAATATTTTTTTCTAATATGCATTACATGCAAGGACTTGAGTGTGGTGTCACAATGAAAGGATTAAACATGAGAACATGACAGTATTTTGCAAATAATTGTTTTGAGAAGAACTGTTATTGTGTTCTTAACCTTAACTCCGTGTATTTGCATCATACTCAGAAGCTTATTTGAGTTTATATAAAAGAACATGCTGTAATAACATATATTTTCATCAAGTCAATAATAATATCTAAAAAAAAAGTCTTTGATTTGCCTATAAAAGAAGTGAAAAAGACAAGGCTGTCATTCGAGTTAAGAAACATGAAGGCTACAGCCATTGCAATTGTTTTCTTATTCAGCATTGTTTATGGAGGTAAGATAAGATTATATCAGACATTGTTACTATTGCAACTTGTAAACAGGGTCTGCACAAAATGAAAAAAATGAAGTAGCAGATAATCAACAGTATCGGAAAGATATTCCCCGACCTGGACGGCGTATTCCGTATTATCGAGGGAGCTATGCTGGACCTCGAATAATCAGTGGTCTGGAATTCCTTCCTGGATATTCTGGAGGGTACAGACATCCTCGCAAACCATTGCCTTTCAGGAGAGGTATGTGTTAGACTTATGTCTTGTATCTACTTCAGTTTCAATGATAATGTTTTAAAATTTATGCTTTAGGCTATTACTTTTCCACCGGACAAACTACTTACACTCGCTGGGGAAAGACTTCCTGTCCAGGAACTAAAGGAACTCAACTTCTATACAAAGGAAGAGCAGCTGGATCCCATTACACTCATCAAGGTGGTGGGTCTGAACTCCTTTGTCTTCCTGAAAATCCTGAATTTCTATCTTCCCGAAATGGCGGATATCGCGCTTACATTTATCAAACAGAGTATGAAACGAACACAGGGCCCTCCTATCAGAGCTTGCACGACCATGATGTACCATGTGCCACCTGCCTTTCAACCAAAAGAGGCACTAAGATTATGATACCAGGGAAAGTATCATGTCTGAAGGGATGGAAGCGTGAATACTATGGATATCTTATGACAGCATTTTACAATCACAAAGGTCGTTTGCAGTATGTCTGTGTAGATGTCCATGCAGAGGCAGTCCTGGGAACAAGGAAGAATCTCAATGGAGCTCTGCTCTACCATGTTGAAGTTCAGACTGGATCTCTTCCAAGGAGCTATGTCAACGGCAACGAAATGACTTGTGTGGTGTGCACAAAGTAAAAATATGACTGACTTAAATACCTGTAGTAGATGTATTTGTCATAGTGTGTAGGTGAACTTGAGCTTGTATTGTAGCTGAACTTTTGTTTTGTTTGTACTCTCTTCATTTATTTTAGTTGTATTTTAAGTATTCTGTGACATCAAAATAGCCTAAAATATTCATGTTGGGTGTGTAGTTTTGTAGCAGAACTTTTGTATTGTTTAGACTTATTATATATTTTGTCATCAAATGTAGAAATATGAATGAATGAATGCAGTCCTTGATATACATTGTCCTAATAAAATAGCCTCAAATATTTCACTTTTGGGTGTCCAATTTTATTAACAAAAAACGCTCCCATTGCATAAAGGTCTAATAATGCACAACCCGACTGAAGCAGCACACAGAATGTTAATCACTGATTTTTTTCAGAAACAGTTTAATACACATGAACTATGACGCCTAAGTTTGTCCAACACTGCTAGCTATAACTCCCAAACTTAAAAAAAAACTGGATTAGCTAGTAAAACTGTGTTCAGTAGATACTAAACTCAGGTATAAGATTAACTTAATTAGTTAACAACCTTTGTGTGACTCCAGCCAGCTATAGCTAACTTCCAAAGGGAATGTGTGAGTGGTGTGATTTTGTTGGGTTGAATCAGTCCATTTCTGTTAATAAGTAGTACTGTTAATAAGTAGTACTGTTTGTGCTTTACAGTACTGGCCAAGAAATACTTTAGCACATGTGCACACGTGAGCTTTAGTTTGTTTTAATTATTGGAATTTTAGTTATTCAGAACAACATAAAACTCCGATTATAAATGAGGTGTCTATACTAGGATCAATAGGACAATTTTCATTTTAGCTAAGTCAGCATTTACTTATATTTATGCATCCTTTCACTGGATTAGCAGCTGCTGCTGCTGTTTTTGTCTGTTGATTTTTTTATTTTTTTACTGGAATCTTGAATCTAGTTTCATTCGTTCTTGATCATTTTTTCCCCACATAAAATGAAGAAAAGAAGAATGAGTTCCTAAAGTTATATGTTCCAAACAGGGAATGCAGATGAAATTCTGCCTAAATTAGAAACTACCAACAATAAGTAACATTACATAACAACATATTCTTAAAAATTAACATTATTATTAGCTATAAAGACATTATTATTTGAAAATATTCCAGGTTGCTTTCCTCACTGTATATATGCATAGCTAGAAGTGATAAAAGTAATGCTTTGGTGAAAGGCACAAGAATGTGAGCATAACACCAAAATGGCATCACCAAGTAGTCATGCAATGAATATTAAAACAAAAACAAAAACAAAAAACAAAAAACAGCAACAGCATTATAGCAAATAATGTCTGTTAATGTTATTTTACTGTTTTCTGTGTTCATTCAGTTGAAGTGATCATGAATATCACTCCAGTCGCCGCATTTCTTTGAATAATATTATTGACACCATTAGCTAAATACCAATACTTGTGTGTATGGCCAATAATGTTTTATAAAAGTTAGTAACATTATCAATAGATTCATGATCATTTAAATCTGATGAATTATGACTATTATAGTGAATAAAAGCCAGTATGGGGTGACATTGTGCCATCGTAGCTACGTGTATTAGAATCTGCTCTACGAAATGGAGAAAATGGCAATTTTCATTGGCTTTGCTGGAATTCTACTACTTCCCTCATTGTCAATGGCCAGCAATACAACTTCATGTGAAATGCTGTCTGAATTGGAGAAGGAACTGTATGAAGGAAAAG
>WLWI01005298.1_pt1 | contig 10781 bp, 10 predicted proteins | sample 6701501 | NCBI WGS metagenome assembly WLWI01 (sample SAMN12718690, study PRJNA515312) | sponge metagenome | isolation source: marine sponge | host: Mycale hentscheli | place: New Zealand: South Island, Marlborough, Capsize Point | collected 2014-11-01
AAATGATGAGGTTAGTTTACAAAAGGTTAGCTAGCTAAATAGAAATCATTGTTGTTGTTTATACATGTATTTTATAGATTATTTTTCACTATGCCACTTTGGTGGCCAGAGAAACTTCTAAGGTATTATGAAGAACTTATATTACTTAATAGCATTGCTAAATGTATCTACAGCAATTTGGTACCAGCATATTGCCATTTAGTACCCATTTCTTACCGAAATTTATTCAAAATGGGTACAACGGAGTTGAAAGATGGTACAAAGAGGTAAATAGTTTGCTTCTAATCTTAAATATAAAATACATAACTGTCGGTATAAATAGGTAGACATTAATAAGCAAAACCTCCTACTGTTCCCAATTCATGACAATGGAAATCACTGGACTTTACTGGTACGAATGTAGTTATATCCATATTATATGATTGATGTTGTTTTTACTGGTATGTTATAGATCATTGATATTAAAGCAAAGACGGCTGAATATTTTGACTCTATACAGACAGACAATCCGACATACTGGCAGCATTATAAAGTATTTCATTTCATTTTGTTTAATGTGCTGCTATTACTATTGCTGTCACTGCCGATCTTATATGCGTTATAAGTGTAACCAATTACATGTGGATGATTGAAAGTACTTGCAGAGAAAGGTACTAATAATCGTTACAGCTAAAACATTGTGTAGTTAACAATCTCATTTCTTCTGCCCCACATGTTTAATAGGATATTCCAAAACAAAAAAATGGAATCGATTGTGGAGTTTATATTTGTCAGGTTAGTAGATACAATCTATTAAAAAAAGTAGAGATGTATAAAATATTGTACAATTTATTTTATATATCTTTTATCGATGTTTTGAAAAGCCATTCAGTTTCCAACAGGTATGAATATAGCTAATGATGTTGCCATAATATTATTGTAATTAATTTTATGGTTATTGTTTTAATCGTTATAATTATTTATATAGCTATTATGGTTTGATATTGGTGTGTTCAGTTCTATTTCTGACAATTTAGCACTTTTATGTTTTCAATTAATATTGTATTTTATTTTATGTTAGAAACACATGGGAATTTTTCGCAAAATAAAGTTGGAAGAATTATTGAATGGAGCTTTAATGTAAGAATAATTATATTAAATATTTCTTCTTGGAAATTTGTTATATAATTTTAAACAATCCTGTATTACTAGGTACTGTATTAATCGTATTTGATATTGTGCATTACACTAGTATTACTGTAATAATTTTTGCGACGTTTTGGGTGCTATACAGCACCCATCTTCAGGTTAAATACAAATATGACTAACTAAGCTGCAGGTGATAAAATGCTATAAAAAACTAAACAAGTGACTGGCAACAGAATGTGCCTGGAGTTATGCATTGATATCAGTGAAGATATATTGAGATTTTATTTTTCATGGCAGATGAGGGTGAGGTGTTATGAATCATGCCAAGTTCCTTGCTTATTGTATTTCTTTCTTTTTTTATGTTCCAAGTTGCCAGTCACTTGTTTATTTTTTGTTATAGCATTTTATCACCTGCAGCTTAGTTAGTCATATTTGTATTTAACCTGAAGATGGGTGTTGTATAGCACCCTAAACGGTGTAAAAATTATTAAAGTAATACTAGTGTAATGAACAATGTCAAATATACGATTATTATATAATTATTACTTAGGTCTCCCATGGAGAAACAAAATCTGCTAGATCTCTACAGACCAGCTGATAAGAAGACATATTATCACACCAAGATATACTTAGAATCAGCTGATGCTAGGAAACTTCATTGTAGACTTCCAAGTAAGCTAAAACAACATATGCAATATGTTTATGTAGCGATATAAAACTTCTTGTTATTCCATTGAATGTATATAATATAACACTAGTTGCCTTACAATCTTCATCTCACTCGGTTCCTTCTGCCCCACGACGTTCATCTGCTTCCATTTCATCTCCAGTCTCAGTTTCAAACTTGTCCATCGTTCTGACTTCGTCTGCCCAGCAATGTTCATCTGCCCCACAATGTTTGTCTGGTTCTATTTCTTCTCCTGTCTCAGCTTCAAACTTGTCCCATCGATCTGACTTCATCTGCCCAGCAATGTTCGTTTGCTTTTATTTCTTCTCCAGTCTCAGTTTCAAACTTGTCCATCGATCTGACTTCATCTGCCCCACAATGTTTGTCTGGTTCTATTTCTTCTCCTGTCTCAGCTTCAAACTTGTCCATTCTCACTTCGTCTGCTCCGCAATGTACATCTTCCTCCATTTCTTCTGCTGTCTTAGTTTCAAATTTGTCCATTAGTTTCCCTTTACCTGCCCTGCAAGGTTTTCATGGCTGTGTTCAATCTGCTTCATCTACAGCAATGTCACGTAAGTCAAATATGTTTGATCTATAAGCGATTTCAAAGCACATCATAATGTTTTTCCAATAGTTCAGTCAGTTTTGTCAGTAAACTCTTCTTGTTCTATTCAATGTGATTCATCCCTTCAATCTGCTTCTCCTTCTCTGCCAACTCAGCTTATTTCTCATCCTCCTGTGTCTTCTGCTATTGCAAGTGGTGAATCTGATAATTCAGCAGTCCAACACATGTGCAAATTATGTACTATGAAGTATGCTCACCGAGCAAGCTTGTTCAAGCATATGAAGAAGGAACACCCAATGAGCAGACTTCTTTTGGAAACATAAAGTGCATGGAAGAATCTTGCAATTTTAGATACAGATTTTATATTGATAGGCTTAGAAGCCATTTGGAAAATGTCCACTCAATTCTGATGGAGACAGAAGAACTAAAGTTTGTCTCTTTTGAAGGTATATAATTTTATATAGTTGTTGGCAATATAAAGGTATTTGCTATATTCTGTTTCTACAGAGTTTCAAGTCATTTTGATTTCTATCGTTATGGGGTCAGCGTCAAGGTCTTCACGGATCACAAGGCCTGAGAGGCACTGACATCAGGCTATAGAGGCTAACAAGAATGGCCTTGAAATTGCAAGACAGAGATATTGAGATTATCTACAAACCTGGATGACTGAATGCAATTGCTGACAAGTTATCCTGTCAGGATTGCGAAGATGATGTTCTCCGATCTACTCCTGGAGTTGATCAGCCTGGCCTGGTGAGGCCAAGGCTTAGCGGGGGGGGGGGCCTTGTGGGGTCGGAGATGCGGAGAAGAAGACAGAGTTGAAGATCAAGACCTGAAACACGTTTATTAGCACGAGTTGTGTTACAGTTTACACAAGTACTGTGCGTCATTCAGAACATTTATGTTCACATTTGTAAAGTGCTGTATCATTGTTTTTATTTTTGTATGCATACATGCTATAACTAAGGGTGAAACACGCATGCTCCAATTGCCATTTCTCACGAGACAAGTTTGGGTAAAAGCATACCTGAGTCTAGCGGGGAACAGGTGGTAGTTCAGGAGCTAAAACGCCCGAGTCACCATGAACTGTAGTGAAGTGGACTGGTGGCAGCGACTGAACTAAGGGAGACACCGTCCGGACGAGTCCAGGAGATAACAAGCACTGATTCTCTATGGCAGGTGACCTCCCCAAACCCCACAACTTGGAGTCAACAAGTTACTGAGAAGACTTTAAATAGTTGGGGATGTGTTGGTAACGGGATGTGTGTATCTACAGCATAGTCTGGGTAAGTTGAATGGTATATTGGAGAGCAATTTGAATTATTTATGTATTGAAACAATTAATGGCTGTGGAGGAGCCAAAGAAGGGTGGCCGCACACCAACCACGCAATTTTTGTTGATGGTTGCTATGCACGATTACTACTATTATATACTTACAGGGGCTTTTCCACTACAACACAAGGACAAAGTACCTGCCGATATTTTGGAGCAAATCTGGAGGAAATATCGAGGCCTGGTTATAAAACTTTGCAGCACTTTTTTGGAGCGGTACGGTAAGTTCGAGCTCTGCAATTTGGTGTGCTACTAGCCAAGCCGATACTCTACTGCAAGACGAGTTCTTTTTCTTTTCAATATTACTTACGGTTTATTCGCATGTTGTTGTTTTGATAAGATTAAAAAATTCTCGTTGTGGTGCAGTTCATTTTTTAGGTCTATCCGTGTGTAAAAAAATTGTCATTCCGATTATTAGATTCTAAGAAAAACTGATACAAAATTTGGAACGTCTATTCCACTCGCAAATCTTATGAAATAACCCCGCCCCCCAATTCTTGTACTACTATACTCGGGAAATTTTTTCGTTTCGTGTGTGTCGGTTCTAAAAAGAGCCCACCCGTATAAAAAATAAACAAACGTTAGTGCAACAATAACAAGTCAGAAGAGAGAGCAGTTTTCTTGGAGATAGCCCGTGGTGAATTTTTTGAGTTGTGCAGCTTCGCTCCTCAGAAATTGAGCATGCTGGATCCATCTGCTCGAGGTCAGATAGGCACATCTTGGAGTATGCTACAGGAGGAGAGGTAGCTTGGTGGTGCACCTTTGCCGTGTTGAGCTCAGACGGGGCCTACTATATGGAATGTTGCTATAAACGGCAATGAGACAACCTGAAGCTAAACACACCAACATTTTAAGAACACTAGCTTAAAAAACAAGGTAACAACTTCCCTATTTTTTAGTTGATAATTCAGCAACTGTAGAGTGAGAAATTTAGCCAATAACCCATTCCCGCCACGTGGAGGCATTAGGTTAAAATGTTGACTGGAACACTGTATATAAGGAGGCAGTTAAAAAAAATCAAGTCAAAGCACGATTTAAAACTTACAGAAAAAGTCACTGAGATTCCCCTAGCTACTATGCTAGGATAGCCGTAGCACTGCTTGTTGTAGCTTCTCCCTTAGGGATTCTCAAGCCCTTTTATTTTAAAGCTGTGAGAAAGCCTTCCTTGTGGTGCTGTCCCTTAGATTATTTAAATCCTGTAGAACAATGCCCAGTGTGTCCAGTCTAGTAGCCTGTGCCGTTGTGATGCAGTTGCCTAATTCCCTTGTAAGAACCTTCTTACGATGGTGAGCATGCTTTTGTTGTACCCTCTGACTTAGTTGTCTGCTCGGACAACGAATTTCCAAATGGCAGTTCACAAGCGCCGGACCAATATTTTTCATAAGTGCCTGACCAATTTTTTCATAACTGCTTTTTCATAACTGCGTGACTATTTCAGTCTCGCCAGCGAGAGTATTTACTTAACCGCTCTACGTAGCTCTTTATATTTCATGTGCATGCGCAGTGATAGAACTGGGTACAAAACGGAGAAGTCAGTTAAGTTGCAAACATGAATTTACTAGTGGAAGTGAGCGCAGGAAGAATTTTTGGATCATTTTAACTTGAGCTAATCATTAATTTTCTTTTATTTACACTTGACATATATTTTTTCTGTGTAAAGAAAATAATATAGTGAATTAAGGAAAAGGTTCGGTTTACATTAAAATCTATAAATACATTAATATGCTTTGGGAAAAAAAAAGAGTCTGATATTTAAGTTTTATTGTATATCTATGTATACATACTTACTGTCTTTCATACTTGCAGCTAAAATTTCTTCTTGGTCTTGCAGACTGTGCTCAAATCTAGCTGGTGGACATCTACTTCTTTTGCTCATTTTTGTCTTTGATAGCTAGCTATCTCTACAGTGAAAAGAAATGCAGCAGCTGCTATGCTGTGGTTGAAATTGTACAAGTAATCACATGTAGCTCATGTGACGTGGTTTGATCAACAACCATACCCCACAGAAAGAAAAGAATACTGAATTTTACCATAATCGCTATAGCAAACTTGGTAATGGAAAGAGCCACGAAGAAAAGGGGGCCTTATAGAAGGTATTTACTTGACACTAAAAATCCCCTACCTAAAACTACCTACTGGAGAAGAAAAAAATCAGCTTGGTAAGTCTTCAACAGGGTTGAATAATGTCAACATTGTGGGATACTATAAGTGCACCATGGATAGATTGTGGTTTTGGCCACTCTTATAATGGATTCTTAATGGCATAACACTTAATGCTGAGTAGAGATCTTACCAAGGCCTAGTTCGTTTAATTTTTTTTCATTCATGTACTCTCTGCACCTAATCATGTCATGCATCACTTCATTCTTTCACTAATTCTAGTGCAGTATTATATTGATAATGTAATTCTTTTGCAGTACCGGCGGTATTCCTACCTCCCAGTCCAATCTCATTCAGCATGTTTCCTCACCAAAAACAACTCAAATAGTTGAACAACCTACTGTTTTAGGTGGTAAGGAGAGTAGTACTAAATATTGTCGGTATTAATCATAATATACAAAAATAAAAATTATAGCTGAAGATTCCATGATGTCAAACATCAATAGTTCTGGTGGCTCCACAAACACAACACAACTAATCACAAGTGAACCTCCTGAAATAGACTGTAATTCAGATGTTGAATCATACTCTAGTGAACCTGATCAGCCACCCATTGACTTCGATGAATCATGTGATGAGTCAAATAATGAGACAGAGAATTCTTCAGAGTTCTTTAGTGCCAATAACCTAGACTCAGATGAAGATTTAGACACAGACAATGAAATGTTTGAGCGTTTATATGAAAATGCTACTATAAGAGTATACGAAATATACTGTGCAATTATGGAATTAAAACGTGCTTGCCGATTATCGTTTGCAACAATCGCAATGCTTCTAAACCTTCTACAGCTACTATGCCCACAAAATACTAGACTTCCCCATTCACTATATAAATTCAAGAAATTTTTTGAAAGTTTCTCAAGCTTTCATAAAATTCTGATTGTCTCGCACTGTTTAGAAAGAATCAAAGTGTATGTGATAATAGTTCTTGCCGGCGTACTGAACCCAGTACTATGATCAGCTTCAATCCATCTAAAGCCATGATACGAGTATTGAAAAGTAAGAAAAACTAAATTCTTGTAAGTACATGTTGAATTATTTTACATATTTCTATTAGGAAATTGGGGCTCATTGGTGTCAGCGTCAGATTATCGTCAAGGGATATGGAGCGATATTCATAGTGGAACTGGTTGTAAGGATGTAGAACATGGAATTATTTTTAACACTGATGGCATATCCCTATACAAATCCTCTCGCATAACTGTGTGGCCCATATTAATAGCTTTTGCTGATCTTCCTCCCCGTGTAAGAATGAATAAAGACAACTTTGTAACCGTTGCTCTATGGGCTGGGGAAACAAAACCACCAATGAAGGTATTGTTCGAGCCCTTAATTTCCTTCTTTACAGATTTATCATGTAAAGGACTGAAAATTAATTTCGGCGAAGATCAAAGGGTATTCATATTTAAGCCTCTTTTTGGATCTTTTGATTTAATTGCAAAGGCTCCAATCCTTAACATGCATCAATTTAATGGCAAAAACGGTTGTCCTTACTGTACTCACCCTGGTGAATGGACACATGGCTCAAGATACTACCTACCACATGTAAATTATACATCTCGAAATGATGACTCAGTTAAACTAGCAGCAACAAAAGCTGAGGAGAAAAATTCTATAATAGATGGGATAAAAGGAAAATCTATTTTAAGGTTACGGGTACCACATGCTCATGAATTATTCATGAGATTATTCACAACCAAATATTTACAGTTTATACACCCTCAAGGAGCCGCTACTAATGTCAAAACAACAAATAAACTGAACTCCATAGGATAACACCAAAAGTTAGCCCTGCTACTCACATAAACTAAGTCAAAACACCGCTAACAAGTTTAAGGCACTAGGCGTCAAATTCTTCGTGCCACCGTCTACCCTTCATGATACTTACCTCATAGCAGAAGTCCTTAATACAATACAAGGTGACTAAATGAAAAAAGCAGCACTGTGAGCGCTGTTAAAAGGCTGTAAACTACCTCAGAACAAGATAGAGACGCCATTTCAGTGACCCTTACCAGAAACTTCACTTCACAACTCCGTTTCCAAGCAACTCTAGCACTTTTTAAGGGTGCTGGGACAACTCCCACGCAACTTCCGCTGGGTTAATGAATTTTGGTTGCTAGGGAAAATCCTTTTTTTTCCTGTTTTACTCGGGGCTTCATTTGAAGGTGGAAGCTATTGGCTACTACAACAGAAGTCAACACACCAAAAATCGGAATCTGGAAGCCACTACCTTGAAATACAGCCCGTAATGTTCAGACATAAACCGGGTTTCTCCTCCGTGCGTAGGGCACCTCTGGATCTAATATCTCGTATAGCGCTTCTCGAGGCCATCGTCCACAGTTTCTTCGTTTTGATTTTTTGTTATTCAATATTTTTTTGTACTTACTGCTATGGTCTCGTGTTATTAGAGCTGTTTTATCGTGAATTTTTAGTAAAAATAAAAATTAAAACGAACATTTTGCTGACTTCACATGTCTTTATCTCTATCCCCAATTTGAAGCCTGTCCTATTCTCCATTATTCAGAAATAGATGAAAATAGTTCCAGAATTAAAAATAAAAACTGCGCTAAAATTTAGAACATGGAGCCGCCCCAATTTGAGCCCCGCCCCAGTATACGGACAGGATCTTATGCCGGGTATTTGGCGCCTCTAAAAAGCGCCCAGTACATTAAAAAAAAACAATAACAACAAAGAGATACGATTGGCGTATACGAAAACAGCTACTAGAAAACAGAAATGAAGAGTATCAATGCAAGAATCTAGAAATAAAGTGGTCATGCAGCGAGGAGGTGGGAGTAGTTGCGGAGTGCCTCCAGTTCCTTCTTTAGTAGCTTGCTCCAGGCACCTCTCTCCTCCATTGTATATTGGAACTGTTCTTGGAACTGTTCTTGACTGGAACATTGACTCGGAAGGGAGGATGTAGCACTCTTCTCCATGACTAGGTAAGTACCTGTGTGCTCCTATAATTTACCTAGATTAGTAAAATAAATAATAATCTCATTGAAAGAAAAAAAAAGAAGAAGAAAAGTATAAGGGATTTTGGGTCTGGTGTCTTACTTTCTAAGTTTTCCCAGTCAAACTATTGTGCAGTTTCCCCAGTCTTATGAATAGCCCTTGGAGAACATATACCCAGTCCTTCTTCTAAAAAAAAAAATAATAATAATAATAATAATATTAGCTACTATATGCATGTATAATATACATATACACACACAAACTAATAATTTGTGTGAGCGTGTTATTATATGGAGAACTCTTTTGCAGATTTGGTGGCTCTGAAAAGAGCCGGGTATGAAAGAAAAAAGAAGAAGCTATAAACAAGCACAGAAAGCTTGGACTAGAGAGAAGAAGCAGCCATCTCAGCGAGGGTTGAGAAGTGCCTTCCATTGTTTCTCTCTTAGCGGCTTGCTCCTAACGCCTCGCTCCTTCAAAGCTGATTGAAACTTGTCCTGACTGGAGCACTGTTGCCTTAGCAGAGAGATAGACTGGAATGTGAATCCCAGGGCATCTAGTTTCTTTGCCTGAGTGGACGTGAGGCTAGGCTTCCCACCCAACAACTTTAATTAAATGGGAGGCTCTTGTGTACAGTCTCTTCTGCTGGACCCAAAGCTTCGTCTGCAGTTGAGGAGAACGGAATGGGAGAGACTCCAAATCACCGCATAGGGATGGATGACGTAGGACTGCTTCCAAGGCTAAAACATCAGGTAATGCCCTGTGTGCTCCTGTATTGTTACCAAACATAGTAAAAAATAACAACGTATAGCAGTTAAAAATAAATTAATTTAATAAAAATGAGAAGGAACAAATAAGCTCATTGCTCTAGAGTCTTGCCTGAAATGTCTTTCCCAGTCAAATTTTTATGCAGTTTCCCCAGTCCTAGAGATGAGCCTTGCAGAACATCTATCCCATCCTTCTTCATCTATTAAAAAAAACACAACCCCCCCAATAATTTTCATGCATAATTTTTATATATATTACCTGCAGAGGAAATGTTTCGTCCAGTTCTCACGAGGCTAGAAAATGTGAGATGGTCAACTGAGACTGGATGATTGAAAACCTTGGCACCGATGTCAGTGATGTGGTCAGCATAGATACTGAATCCAGTGGTTTCACAATCGAACAGGATCAAGAGTGGGTGAGAATCACCAACTACAAAACTACCATCTGCTTCTTCTTCACCCTCTCCTGGATTCTGCTGCAACTGGTCTCCCTGATCAGTATCCAACTGACAGTCATCCTCTGCAACATCACCTCTGCCCTCTCCAACATACTCTCACACATGGCTGACATCTCGCAAGGTGGTCATCATTTCTTTCTTCCTCTCATGTCTTGCTTGCTTGGCTTTCTTCTGGCAATTTCTACAATAGGTAAGTTATGATGACGTAAAGGTGGGAAAGTAAATTATTATAGGGTTACCTCTTGTGGTAGCTTTTCGCATTACAACGCTTCAGCTTGTCAATATCCCACCTGTCCTGCTCATCCAAGATGGACACAACAGCAGCCATTGGAATCTCCACCCCCATATTCACTGAGCAAAAGACTTTCCATATAGGTCCCAAATTCTGTAAGTTGATTATAGACATAAATGTATAATGCACTAGCATATAGTACGTGTGTACCTTATGGAAAATGGCCATATTGGTCTTGCATATATAATGCAGGTGGTGGAGGTCAGTCCTCTTGTCCCTGTAAAGCAGTGCCAACCCGTGGAAGCCTTCTACTGCATTAGTGGTTAGCCTGCCATGGTCAGAAACATAGTCCTGTGGCCGTGCTGACATGCTGTCTAGTAGTGACCGAAAACCTTCCACCTGGGCTTTGCAGGTAAACTTGTGTTTGCAAGTGTATGGTGTACCATCAGGGTTAGTCTAGAGACCATAAGAAATTTATTTTTTTCACCAATGGTTTTATTGCTTACTGCATGATTGATA
>WLWI01005299.1_pt1 | contig 10779 bp, 5 predicted proteins | sample 6701501 | NCBI WGS metagenome assembly WLWI01 (sample SAMN12718690, study PRJNA515312) | sponge metagenome | isolation source: marine sponge | host: Mycale hentscheli | place: New Zealand: South Island, Marlborough, Capsize Point | collected 2014-11-01
CTGGAGGTCCTAAGTTATTTTTCATCAACTATATTCAACTAAACGTCATATTTTATGCTCATCAAATTTATACTCAAGTTCTTAAAAATTTCAATGTCAAGTATTGAACTCAAGTCTTATAAATTTTAAATATTTTTATAGTCAAATTCTTATACTCAAGTGCTTCAAGTTTACACCTGCATAAATAAAGATTTTTAACTGCAGCAAGCTGCTGACAATAATGTACACCTTATTTGCTTTAACTTTTAGTATTAACTTTCTTCTTTAAATATGAAGGAGGAAATAAATAGTTTTATCATGAACATAAGTTTCATTTGACTAGCAAAAAATTTAAAGTTCTACTTTTTTAACAGTCCTGAAGCATTTTTTGTATCACAAAATATATTTTAAAACATTTTCAGAAATAATAATAATAATGATCTTACATTTATTAAAATTTTCTAAAAAGGACCCAAAGTAAATATCAGTGCATTTGAAAATGTGACTACTATGGTCCCCTCTGTAATATTCGGAGGGGGCAATCATAAAAGACGTGAAATTGTGTGCAGCAATAGTAAATAACACATATGCAATACATTCTTAGGAATAGTGTACAGTATCAACTGACAGATTGTCTACCTGGTTTATACAAAACTTTCAAATGGTTGGTAACTTTGTATGTGTGTATGGTTATGGTATGCTGATGAGCTCAAAAAAGAGCGAAACAATCATTTCCCCCCCCTAAAATTATCATACAGTGTACTCATTTTAAATTGCATTTTCTCTAAGTGGCATTATTTCATTTATTTCCAGCTAGGCCAGCTCGCTCGCCATTTGCGCTATTCAAGCGCACCCACTAGTTATGCTGATTTATACGTCCACCTAGCAAGTGTCCTTCAAAATAGCTCACCAAGTGGGCTAGCTCAAATATCAGTGGCAATAATATAATTATAGAAAAATTAGCTAGATGGTAATTAATAGCATAAGAAAAACTTAGTAGTATCTTTCTTGAATGATAAAAAGAGTGTTTTTGAAATGATATACCACGCTTGTTGTGACATCAAAAGAATGCACCTGATAAATAAAAATAATACTTATAATTATTGGTTAAAAGGTAGAGTAAATGAATGATGCGGAAGAAGGATAGAGGTGATGGTGACTAGCAATCTGTTTGCTACTGCAAGTAACATATGTTGTGGGCAAGTGGTGGGTATATTGAGTTTCAATATGTCCACTGATTGTTGTGGGTTCTCCACCAAGCTTGTATTGCTCAAAATCCGAGATTTGTAGGAGATATTGTTTATGAAGACATCCAAAATATGTGGCTCAGAAGATGCTTATAGAAATACCAGCAAGCGTGAGAAATAATATGAATACATTCAAGCAAATTAAATTCTACTGAATAGTCAATCAAATGTAAATATTGTGGTAGTTGTGTTTATAGAAACGTTTAGGTTATGTAGAAGCAGACAAAAAAATTCTTAGATATTGACTTTAATTTTCTAGCTTAACTAAGTGTGCAGTAAAAAGCAAGCAAATTTGCCAAAAAAAATTAACAAATATATTGGTAGAATGAATTAATAGCAATAATATACAGTACATTATATTATATATAAATGTATAATTTTTATCTAAATATTATTATATTGCTACACAGCAGCTGTATTCTTAGCTAACTGATTCAGGAAACTGTATATCGAACATTATAATTTCCTTCAACCAAACATTTTCTTTCAAGATTAATAATCATTTTAAATACCACATTAAAATGTAAATGGACATTAACAAAAAAGCAACAACAACAATAAAAAAAACAGCTGAAGTTTTACATAAACAAAAGGAATCTGATTTATTATGTGTAAGTTGACTGTAGTTCTTTGTAAGTTGATTTTCCAACATCAAGGTCTCCTCCTAGGTGAAGGAAGTCTGGGTTGGCAGCCAAACCACTGCTTGGAATTACTAATGCATCTTCTGTCCTTGTCAGGGTTATTACAAGGTCTTCAAAACTAGGTCTGCTGCTGGCATTGGTATGCCTGTGAATATCGGAAACACAATAATATAAGCATAAACATAAAAGTATTAACAATAATTGGCTAATCTGCAGAATATTGTAAATTATGTTTAAATAATTTAACATAACTGATTAAATTAAATAGTTCTGATTAATCATACCAGGATTTTATCAATGTAGAATATATTGCCTCGGGACATTCTGGTGGTGGGGATAAATGTATTCCTTGACTCAGAACATCAATGATCTAAAATAATATTAATATATTCAAAAGCATCAATAATATTATGTTTATGATGGAATATTTACTTCACTATTCTGTAAGTCTTCAAAGGCCATATGTCCAAGACTCCATATCTCATAGAGGACACACCCATAGCTCCACACATCACTGGCTGTGGATTACTTCTTATACGCCAAAGCCTCTGGGGCTGTCCACTTTACTGGGATCAAACCACCAGTAGAAGAATAGTATGTTTCATCAGCAAAGTCTCTTGACATGCCAAAGTCAGCAATCTGCAGTCATTTGAAGGCTTACAATGTTTTATACAATAAAAGTACTAGTATGTTAAGTAGTGGGATTAAAAATATTAGTCACACAATAATGCTGTTGAGAGCAGTATTTTTTTTCATAAGCCATGAAATTTTAGCAATCCATCTTTATAAATGTGTAGAGTTTGACATCTACTGCTAATATCACTAGCTAGAATTCTGATAGTGGATAAAATAGTTACCTGGCGCACACAACTTGGTCACAACCGAGGTTGAGGAGCGCCTACTAATCCGTACATATTTTATGTTAATACTATACAATAGTTTAAACAAGCTATATAGGATCAGAACTATTATAAAATGGTCTAGATTAATGCTTTTACCATCCAAAGCGCAATATGGTACTAAGCATTTAATTAGCTAATCTCCGATTTTTTAAAGAAATTGATCCTCCATATTATGCTTTTTTTAATACGTCTACACTGAATGCAAGTCATTGAGAGCCAGACTGCACCAAATTTTTCATAATACAGGATTCAGGTAGTCAGAATCCTTTAACCAGAAAGTGAATAAGCTGTGCACTCTGTCTGACCCATAGTAGCATGAGACTGTCAGAATGTGAGCTTCAGTAAATAAAACAAGTCAGAATTTTAATACACTATACTATGTTGCTAAAGACTCTCAATGCAATACACTCTCAGAGTTAGTCTCAGAAGTTTTGCATTGAGAGTCTTTAGCAACATCCGAATAAGTTAGGTTATCTGCAAATTAATAGAGTTAAAAGTTATTTGCTAAATTAATGATAATCAAAACGATTAGAAGAAACCTTTCTTAATCAAAGGGGTCTAAATAAAAGCATAGGTAAAATGTGAAAATTTTCAGTTGTCACCTAGGAATCGAACCCAGGACCTGTGGCTTTAGCCACCATGCTCTAACCACAGAGCTACACAACAACCCTGAGGTAAAATGTGAAAATCTTAGAAGTCGTAGGTTATCGCATTTCAGTGGCTAGAGCTCTGGTGATTGAAGCCAGGTGTCCTGGGTTTGATTCTCCAGCAACAACTGAGATTTTTTCACATTACCTTGGTTTTTATTTAGACCCCTTTAATTGAGAAAGGTTAATTCTTGTTTTTATGAAGAGTCAGTTTTATGAAGGGTCCGAATTTGATAATCTTGAAGATCAGTTAATCCAATAATTATGGCTCCTCTCCAGAAGGGGATGGGCTTCTAATTAACATCAACTAGATGTTCTGATGGCACATAATTGGTGGTTTGTTGAGTACGAGACGGCAGCAAGCAGTATTCTAGCAGTACTACTCTACAGTATAAAGGTGGTCTTAGAAATTGTGGGTTGACGTATCTCAGTGACTAGTGTTCAGGGGTTGTAAATCCCTGAGCCCGGGTTAATAGTAGAGCAACTCGAAGGACCAGCCTATCTTAGTTTGCATGCACAGGCACATGCAATAGTAAGTAGCTAGGAGTCAAGGTCTTAGATTTTTGGGTAATAATAGGAATAAAAGAAAGAGCACATGGTACATACAGGAAAAGGTGGGGTGATACACAGTGGGCATGTGCAAGCACACACCCACACATGCAATGAAACATGAATAGGGTGATAATGAGTTCCAATCGTTCAGGTGCACCAGAGTTCACTCAGGTGCAGCAGATGCCATCTCTTGCTGGCGTTTGTGAGGAATAGAAGATCCCGAACAACTAGAGCACTAGTGGCTGAAGCCAGGGATCCCGGGTTTTATTGCCTGGTGACAAATGAGATTTTTTCACCCTTTACGTTTTGTTTTATTTAAATCCCTTCGACCATGTTTCATTTCAGTTTGAAGGGTCAGATCTTGATAATTGTAACAATAATAATAATAATAAATAATAATAATAACAACAACAATGAGTTTGTGAAGCAAAATATTACTTCATTTCAGACTGGAACTGGATAGTAGCTATGCCATTGATCTATCTACCTTGTATATTTTAAATATGACCAAAATTATCCTAAGTATCAAATATTTTATGAACTACTGCATTCTAAATACAGCATAGATTGTACATTTATACTGTCACAGTTACCAAATCCAATTCCAGAATCTAAATTCTGTACCCCACAATTAATAGTCTTAGAACTTCTTTTTCTTTTTCTTATTAGCCAAATTGCCAGAAAGACAGCAGCGATGGTTCCGATTAATAGTACTGTGATGGATACAGCTACGGCCACAGTTACAGTATTGCCACTGCTATTTTGGTTTAAAATGACCATAAACTCAGTGGTGTTAATTAGCTCAGTAGTTTCAACAGTAGTGACAGTACCTTCACTAGGTATAACACTACTAGTGAGTAAAGCAGTGGTATATCCTGAAGTCATTAAATTAGTTGAAACAGAAGATTGGGTGTTGGTTGAAGTTTGTGCAGTTTCTAGTCAGACGTGATTGACATGCTAGAAATTTCATCGGTTTCAGAATCAGTGGCTGGTGGAATAGTTTGAGCCTGAGTTGTTCCAGCTTTTGAAGTAGTGGGATTGGTAGGGGGTTCAGTTGCCTCAAATGGAGTAGTTGGAGGATTAGTTGAGGTTTGAGTTGTCTCAGATGCAATAGGAGGATTAGTTGAGGCTTGAGTTGTCTCAGATGTAATAGGAGAATTAGTTGAGGCTTGAGTTATCCCTGATGCAATAGGAAGATTAGTTGAGGCTTGAGTTGTCTCAGATGCAATAGGAGGATTAGTTGAGGCTTGAGTTGTCTCAGATGCAATAGGAGGATTAGTTGAGGCTTGAGTTGTCTCAGATGCAATAGGAGGATTAGTTGAGGCTTGATTTGTTTCAGATGCAATAGGAGGATTAGTTGAGGCTTGAGTTGTCTCAGATGCAATAGGAGGATTAGTTGAGGCTTGAGTTGTCTCAGATACAGTAGTTGGGGGATTGGTTGGAACTTGAGTATCTGAAAGAAAAATACAGTAAAAAATGAAAGGCAAATTAGCCATATATACTTTTTAAGATCAGTTTGAAATGGAAGTACGAATTTATTTATTGATTTTTACCTATATCAGCATAAACATGCAAAGCATATGGCACCTCAGTAAATGCACTCAAGAATAACTCTGACATCTGTGGGTTTTGTATGTTCCGCAGATTTATCAAACTTGTGTATTCGTTTGATGTATCAACTAAGGGTATTGAATTATTAGCTGGTAGATATACCCCTACAAAGTCTCCCACTTTGATACTGAAATACTTTTTTTGTTCTAGTTCCACTGTTTCACAGTGCAAAGCAGCAACTGTGTATTCAGACTGCAATGTGACTGTCACATCCGTGTCTTCTAGTATGATTATTGTTTGGGTAGAAGTATTTGTATATCTGCCAACACCAAACACAGCACTGTATGTGACACCGTCCTGTATCAAGTTAGGGTAATAACAGTAATTCCACCGTCTGACAATTACAGCACACTGTGCAGGGAATGCCATGTTTATCAGGATTCATGATACAACTTGTCCCATTGTTCGTGTAGAATAATTACCACTTCTACATCCAATATTTGAACCTAAATGACAAAATATCACATGATAAACAATTTGTATAATTGGAAGCTATAGATAAGTTCAAACTAACTAATACTTGCTTCAACCAGGAGGATATTCTGCAATGTTTGAGACATTCCCTCTGGCAAAGTTAGTGATAGGATGTCTCCCTCTTCACAAGCACTGTCAATGTTACTTACATAGAGTGAAGTGTTCATAGTTCTTGTAGCTACTGATAGGGGCCTAATTGCATTACCTTGTGTTCTTATCATGCAAACGGATAAAATATCATTAGGTCTAATCTCAAATGATTCCTCTTGACACAACTGAATGGACATGCAATAAGTTTGCCGAGTAAATGCCTGCTGCAAAGCTTTGATACTTGATTCTACTACACTGTAAGTGGACGAAGAAGAAGAGTCAATTCTGTAAATCATGAACTTCACTCAACGAAGAGATGAAGCTGATCCACTGCCTCTTCTGTAGCAGAAGTTCCACTGTGTAACATTTCCTCTGCACTGGGATGGTGTGCCAATGCTTAAATAGAGGCCAGCAATGAATGAATAACGTGACCCTGAGGTGGAATACGATCCAACTTGGGGACAGGTATTATTATTGGCCCATGCTATATGAAAAAATTTAATACTACATTAAGCATAAATAAATAAGAAATTAATGGGTATCATCAATACAATAAATTGATAGATAAGCAGTACAGTCTAATTCCGAGTAGCTATTCTGGGAATTAAATGGTAACATGCTATGCACATGCAGTTTGAAGTTTACACAAGTGGTGAGTGAACTATAATGCACAAATTATTTAAACAACGAAGCAGAACACTTTATATTTTGGCTCCTCTATAGCTGTTCGCCTAGCTTAGGAATCCATCATTCAGTCCATTTATTTCTAGCCATTGAACATTAATTTTAGCTGATAACACAATTTTACAGAGCAGTAGTAGTGTGGCAAACTGAGGGATAAAAGTGTGTATCTACAGGTTTCTATGCTATCCAAAGTTGCTCAGAATGCAAAATCAAAACCAAAGCCAATGAAGAATCTTTTTTGACCTTTGTATCCGTGGAGTGACTTATGTAATCATGTTATTACTTAGTAAATATAGAAGGGTCTCCTTCAGTATATTGTATTACCTGAGCCTTCAATACTAGTGGGCTGCAACTAACTTGAGAACTTTATAAGATGTGAAATTAAACCTATACTTGAACCTCCCATAAAATAAAAGAAGAAAACAAACAAATGTATGAGTTTTACAAGTGGTGCAGTTAGGCACTGTTATACATAATTAACAACAATGAAAAGTCTTTTATAAACCAATTTTATTAAAATTAAGAGTTCCATTATAGTTGCTAGTTGACCCATCATATATTGTATCATTTTAGCTCTTTATTACATGAATGCTAGCATGTATTTGAATAGTTTTTTAACTTTTGTCTGTTCCATGATACACAGATGAAAAGGAAAAATGTAATTAGCTTAGGAAATGAAGAGCGAGTAAGAAAAATTATTAAATCTATTACTTTAAAAAATATATATAATTGCATATATATAATATAGCTGACATTAATTGTGAAGCCTCACTTTGTTAATGAGTTTGCACACTATTCTTTACATGCCCTGATGAGATTTATTTTCCTATCTTTCTTGTGTTTGACCACAAATCATCTGTTGTGTTATGACAATCTTTTGAACTACATAATACAGTGATGACCTTAGACTTGTGTTCTAAAAGCTAAGGAGTATCATGTATAGAAAAGTGCATTCATGAGCATAAAACTTGGGGATTCTTTTACAAAATTTAATAAGTACATAAATAATGCATATGTTGTTACAAACAAATATTGGCTTTTTACTTAACACTGAATGACTGAATCATATAGAATATCAAGCATAAATTTGGAAGTGAAAATATATTTAGACTATTACTATTTATTAATATTTTGAAAAAATGTCGTAAAATTCAATTGCAATTCCTAATTTGTTTCGTTAAAAATCAGATAATTCTGATCATAGTGTAAACACTAAAGAATTTGTTGGAAAAATCTTAAAATTTATTCAAGTTGAAGATAAGCACGACACAATGATTCACTTGATGTGTCAGCCGCTCTCCAAAAATATGAGTCAATTAAATCATAAAAATTAAAATCATGATTGACTGATTAGCTATAATTGAGAGGATTCAGTTAATAATATTATTTCCAGCCAAGAAAATTTGTGAAATGATAGATTTATTTGTTAATATTTAAAAAAATATGTCTTCTATTGACAAATTAGGGATCATTGGCCCACCCATATCCAATATGGCTCAGGTATGTAGATGACTCATCTGTGCTCTGGCCATGTTCAGCAACTGATTGAATCAAAGACATCTACAATCTTGTACATGGCTAGTTTGCTACAATTGTATTTTATTTCAGCATGGAAACGGAATGCCAAATCAAATATTATTTCTAGAGGTTACATACTGTTAGTTGTTTTGGTCATAATTCACATCATAAAAATTTTCACTGAAACACTTCAGTTATTGAAGAAAACAGCAGAAGCAATATGTAAGGTTGAAAATTGTAATATGAAATTTTGGTGTAGAATTTAAACATGCAATCATCTCATATTTTCTCAAAATTTCAGCATTCTTATATTCCTAAATCTTCCATACCTGATTCATAATTTTTCTTACTAATTCCTTTTCCAGAATCAAGTATATTGCTAATTGATACTCATTATTTTATGCCATTTTTCAGGTTTATGTGACTAAGTAGACTAGATAGGTTTCCAGATGTGTTTTGTTAAAATTTTATCTATTCCACAACTTGGTTCCCAGTTGTGTTACCTAGTCTATTGTAGCCAGATTATTTTACCAAAGCAGTCTCTATGTTCTAAAATAGTTAAGCGCTGCACAGCCATAGTGAACTGCCATTTTTAAGGTCCCTCAGCCTTAAGTAATGCCCTTGCTGTGCTCAGGACGGTACAGCCTAGTGCCTTTGGGACCAAAAAAACAATAGTTCCCTCCAAGATAGTGCCTAACTATTATTTTTAATAGCACAAACTTTGCATCAGGCTACACTCCTTCAAGTGCATTTTTGTCGAATTATACATTATTTTGTTTATAAGATGAAGCTTTTGCACTCATGGACTACAACCATTTGTTACAAGCCTACAAGTTTTCATAGGAATTGAAGTTTGTGATAGAGCAACTGGAATATGGATTAAAACTTTTTTTGCTGCAATATATTTGCTATGGAATGTACTAAGGTTTAGAAAACTGTTGTTTGCAGATGAATGAACAGTTGTGTGAATAGTATGGCATGAAAAATATTTGTAAGCATACACTTATGAATAAGTAAAAGCAATGATTTTACAGTTGTGTTGAATAAACAAAATTACTATTAAATAGCAATTTTATCATTATTAATTTTTCATAATGATAAATTATGTATTTTCCATAATATTTAATCTTTAAATATTCAAAGCATTTGTACTTTAATATCAAGATTATGGTGAGGTAGAATGTTTATAATTTTACAGCATTAATGTTTGAGGTTCATTTTTTATAGTGTCAGTAGTTATTAATACTGTTATATACACGTCGAGCAGCTAAATTCTGGATTTTGGTAATATAATTAACACTGTAATGCAAATTCAGGTTCCCGGAGGAAAGTGGCTTATGCATATAGGTAATTTATTGTAAAATCAGTAATCACCTGAAAATTTTATCATTTATTTGGTGGCTATTTGACCTGTATATTAATATAAAAAAATTGATATTTGTGACTTTGTCAGAGCAATGATGATACGTAATATGTTACCTACAGTGAACTCTTGAAGGGACGACGTTACATTTTTATGATAAAATACTAATTTAACTCAACATAATTACTTTCGTTTTGTGTGCATGAATTTGTAGTTACAGTTTTATACGCCACATTTGGCTCCGCTTCAATATGTTCTGATCCTTTTTTGAGATATGTGTGATATGCTACATTTGAAGAGGTTGCCACATCTCCTTGACTATTGGAGAGGTTTTCTAAGTACAAACAATATCTCAGTGTAAACAACTAATACTTTGCCCGTTGAAGTGATTTTCTAGGTGTCAATTGTGGTAAGTAGAATACAAATTCATTTGGGTGTACCTCAGCAAGTGAGACAGCCTAGCTACGTATATAAATAACAGTTTCATTCATATTTTCAAAATATGCAGTAAACTTCTTTAAGTAATGATCTAATTGCTAGGGAACATTAATAAATATAATATTATAATATAATATATATAGTTATTCAATACTAGATATCTTCACAATGAAATTTTAGGTAAGTGACCTTGAAATAACTCAAGATATGTCAAAGTTGTTGTTTCAGGCTGTATTGCAAGCTCATTACCCTGCTCAAGCTCTCCACTTTTCCTGGTTTTTACAGCTACCTTCCTCTGGTGTAGCCTACCCTACTGGGTTAGAGCAGCTGTGTTAAAATAATAGCTGGGGGAGCCCCCCCCCCCCCTCCTGCCCCCCCCCCCCCAGTACTATTACTTATAATATAGTTTAAAATAATTGATTTATCCTGAGTAACTTATAACAGTTTCTCACTTTAAGAAACTCAAGTGTCATTGCATTTACTTTTTTTAAAACAATTTGCTTTGTTTGCTCTTTAGCAGCTTACAGAAGAAAAGTAGTATCAAGTTATAGTTGGATACTTATGAATCACCACCTTACTTTGCATTTGTCATCTGAAACAATAAACCAAAGTCAGCTTTGTAGTCATCACCAA
>WLWI01005300.1_pt1 | contig 10779 bp, 7 predicted proteins | sample 6701501 | NCBI WGS metagenome assembly WLWI01 (sample SAMN12718690, study PRJNA515312) | sponge metagenome | isolation source: marine sponge | host: Mycale hentscheli | place: New Zealand: South Island, Marlborough, Capsize Point | collected 2014-11-01
AGGTAAGATTTCTTCTTGCTCTGGAGTTGGAGCCTGATCACTTGTTAACGGTAGAATTTCAGTCTCCTCATTTCCTTCCTCCTCATCATCTGACAATCCCAGCTCTAGGTACTTCTCGCTCAATACCAACTGACTATCTTCATTGACTCTTCCACAACCATCTTCACAAAAAACCACACCTCGGCTATAAAATACCTTTTTCTTGTCAAAATCATACAGACGATATCCCTTCGTCTGTTCACCATAACCGACAAAAGTACACAACCTTGCTTTGTTGCCAAGTTTCCCCCTTTCATCTTTGGGAATGTGAGCATATGCCTTGCACCCAAACGCACGGAGATGAGCTACTGTAGGCTTCTTCTGTTTCCATGCTTCAAATGGAGTCATATCTTTGACTGCTTTGGTAGGGCTTAAATTCCTAAGATACGTTGCTGTTGACAGGGCTTCTGCCCAGAATGCACTAGGAAGTTGTGCATCGCTGAGCATGGACCGTACACTCTCAACAAGGGTATGATTCATTCTTTCGGCCACACCGTTTTGCTGTTTGCTCGTGTCGAATTCCAGATTTATCCAGAAATTTCTTAAACTCGGTTGACAAATATTCTCCTCCACCATCTGTACGCAGCACTTTCACTTTCTTCTCACTTTCGTTTTCTACCACAGTTTTCCATCTCAAAAATGTTTCAAAAACATCACTTTTCTTCTTTGGTGGATATGTCCACGTGTAGTGTGTATAGTCATCGATAAAGGTGACAAAATATTCAGCATCGCCTAATGATCGTGAACTCATTTTACCACACATGTCAGAGTGAATCAGCTGCAATGGTTGAATTGATTTACTTGTGCTCAATTTAAATGGTGACAGTTTGTGTTTTCCATGTATACAAGCCTCACAAAATCCCAATTCACCAGATAATTTGTTACCAAGGCCATGCACCATACCATCTCTGGATAATTTCTGTAAACTTTGCCCACAAAGATGACCTAAACAGTGATGCCACAAAATATTTAGTTCTTTAGCACTCGCAACATTTACATTTTCACTCGTCTTACAATCCTAATAATATAGGCTACCACAACGTTTAGCTCGTGCAATTACCACACCATTCTTGGTAATAATCTCACAGATACCCTCCTTAAACACAGTATCCTTTCCATTTTCAGCCACTGTAGAGACACTCAATAAATTATAAGCCATCGAGGGTACATGCAACACATTTAGGAGACGACACTCACGCTTTCCATCCTCGAGATTCATAATCAGCTTTACAGTTCCTTGTCCAACAGCTTCCAGCTTGTGTCCATCACCTAGTGTCACGCTCGTTTGCTCTCCTAAGGGACTCAGCTCAGTGAACAGTTTCTCATCAGCGCACATGTGGCAGGTTGCTCTGGAATCTATTATCCAGTTTCCAACTCCACAGACATGTAGAGCTTGCTCGGCAATGAGTGCATCACTCTCACTACTAGAACCCCTTTTAGCTGACGCTTTGTTGGCCTTGACGGGCGTTCTCTTGCTTTTACTGGTCTTCCCTTTACCATATTTGCCGGTAAGTCACCGGCAATTCTTCTTCACATGACCCATCTTGTTGCAATGAAAATATCTCACTGGTTTTCCAGAACCGATCAGAGCTTTAAATGGACCAGCAGAACCTTCTTTGTCCTTCTGCTTTCTCTCCTCATAAAGAAGTCTTTCTGTAACAACTTCCATCTTGGGAACCTCTGGATTTGCTTCCAAAGCTGTAACAAGCATACTATAGGATTCCGGTAGACTAGCCAGTAAATGAACAACCTTGTCCTCCTCCTCAATGGGATTACCAACGACTGCCAGTTCCTCAAAAATTTCAGTTAGTTTCCTAATATGCTGTTGTACTGAGTCACCTTCCTTGAGAATGAGAGAGTACAACTTCTTCCTCAAGTGTAACTTGTTAGCCCACGATTTCTTTTGGAATTGACTTGCCAATTTTCCCCATACCGCAACCGGATCAGTTGGATCCCCGAGTAGGTAAAGTATCATCGGGTCTACTGACAACACTATTAGTGCCAATGCTCGATCCCTGCGTGCATTAAATTTAGCTAACTTGTCAGCCTCTGTAGGAGCCTCCTCTGTGCCATTTACAATTGTCCATAGTCCTTCTCGCACTTAAACCATGCGGCACTGAACTTTCCATGTAGGATAATTAGGCCCCTTTAAAGGAACAACAGTAGTCGACTTTAAAACTTCGGACATTGCTCCCTCGTAACAAAACTGACTTGTTCTTCAGTAGGAACCGCTATCTGGGCCCATAACCTGTTAGATTTAATGATTCAATAAGATATAATCAACATGCACATATAACGGTTCATTTATGAAAACAGAACAAAAAAACGTGTTACAGGTAAGGATCATCACAAACAGGAAGTGATATAATAACGATGACATAATCTAGTGTTCTAAGAGTGCCATATTCCAACACTTTTGCCTTTCTTTTTTAAACTTATGCAGCCTTTACTCGTCTATTTACTCACTTTATAGTCACCTAATTCCTCTTTTGTTACTTTCAAACATGCGCTGCCTTCTCCCATCCTTCCACCCACTTTTTAGTTACAGTTAATCACGTTAGACTGAATGTGACGACATTTACCCATTCATACCAATGATGATGCTTTACCAAACTGTTTAAGCTTGTGAATACACACACCATCATCGTTACTGAAACACAGTGTGTTATTATATAGGTACTTCATCTTGTAGTAGCTAAGTTTTAAGGTACAACGTTTCACATCATCAGTGATGATGGTGTGTCTCATGGTCAATATCATCATTGATGAAAGCTCTTTGGAGTCATTATGTAATATTGAAGAAAAGTATAGCATTGACCATCTTTATTTTGGATTCATAATAAATTATACTAGCTTAGCACTGCAAAAAATATTTTTGTGTTAAAAAAGTTCTCACACACACACAAGCATCAAATAAAGCATGATAAAAATGTACAGATGAACAATATTTGTGTCAACAAAATTATGTAATACAATGTAATGAAGACAGGCTCAACAGTTACTTTAGAAATCATTGTCTTTCATTTCTCTTTCAGTTCTTTCACATTCAAACAAAGGGTTTTCCTTTTCTCTATGTCTTGAAGTAGTAGGCTGTTTATTTGTTGGCTTCATTTTATACAATTTAATGATCATTCCTGCCAACACAATTATTATTACGACTGTTGCCATAGAGAACACAACAGATATAGCCATAGTCACATACTCTGAACTTCGCATAACACTATTTGAAGAGCCTGTTTCTGCAGTGGTGGTTAGGAAATTTATCTTGGATGGTGTCACCATAATAGGAGACTGTGAGAAGGTTCTAGATATCACCATATCAGAATGTGAAGTAGCTTCGTTTTGTTCAGTTTTAGAGATAACAGATGACAGTTGAGTTGGATACAATTTAGAGGTGGAATTAGAAATAGTGTTAGTTGTACTGAAGTCAATGGCAGAAGTTATTAAATGATCTTGTGGTCTAGTTCTTGATATCATTTCAAAAGATGGTGACCTAGTCTGTTGAGTAGCGGAAGGTGAAGGTGTTAGTTCTGGATCCACAGGAGGTGAGATGTGGTAATGGACTATGTGCCCATCGTACAGAGTACAGAATGAATACACTGGGTCTGGGCTCGTGAATAATGCATCTTCCATCACTATGACAACACCGTTACAAGCGCTTATGACACCTCCATATTCTGCTGTATTGTTAAATATACTGGTTTTGTTTAGTTCAAGAAACATTGAGCTACCAATTAAAGCAGCCACACCTCCCCTATCTGACGCATTGTTAAAACTGAAGACACACTCGCTAATGTTGACTCGACTGTTGACTCGACTGTTGACTCGACCAATGAACATCACTCCTCCATCATCTCCAGCTGAGTTGTAGCTAAACTCACTTCTCCTGATATCGTAATGAGAGAGATGGACGTACGTATAAAACACTCCTCCATCTCCAGAAGCTGAATTATTCACAAATACACTTTCATCTACTAACACATCACTTTCATCAATGTGAAATACTCCGCCATGAAGAGCAGCTTGGTTGTGTTGGAAACTACTTCTGAGGATAGAAATAGAAGCATTTCTTATACAAGCCACACCCCCTCCCACAAGTCGACCGGTAGCCATGTTGTAAGTAAAAACACTGTCAGTTATACTAACATAGAAATGATAGAACTCATCCACATCTAATACACTGCAATAGGAGGCAGAATTGTAGCTAAATATAGACTCTGATATGGTGACATTAGAATAGCTATATATAGCTCCACCTCCTAATGTAGATGCTCTATTATTAGTAAAAGAACTCTGGTGTACAGTGAGAGAACTGTTAGTTCCAGTGATGTGTATTCCTCCTCCATAGTTAGTAGCAGTGTTGTAATTGAAACTACAATTTGAGGTAAAAGTGTCACTTCTACTAAATATAGCCCCACCATCTACTGCTGAATTGTGTGTAAAACTAGATCCAACACACTTTACATATGCAGTAGAGTAAATAGCTCCTCCTTGTTGTTGAGCTCTATTAGAGATGAAATTACACTGTATTACTGTTATGGGAGAGGTACTGTATATGGCTCCTCCTTGTGAGGTCCTGTATATGGCTCTTCCTTGTTGTTGAGCTCTATTAGAGATGAAATTACACTGTATTACTGTTATGGGATAGGTACTGTATATGGCTCCTCCTTGTGGGGTCCTGTATATGGCTCTTCCTTGTTGTTGAACTCTATTAGAGATGAAATTACACTGTATTACTGTTATGGGAGAGGTACTGTATATGGCTCCTCCTTGTGAGCCATATACTTGTGAGCGGCCATGTGATACTGCATTGTTTAGAAATGTACTATTAATAACAGTTACCTCTTGACTTCCACGATAGTGTATAACTCCACCAGAAGAGCTAGCATTATTGTTTATAAATGTACAATTCTGAATAGTTAGACCAATAACTGATGAATATCTATTACTTCGACTATTGTAAACATATATGACACCTCCATAATGATTGCGGTAGTATCTTTGTACATTGTCCATGAAAATAGAGTTGATTATGGTGATGTTAGTGAATCTGTTGTGTGGTGGCCACTCATAGACACTTGTAGCATATATCATACCTCCACTACTGTACCTAATATAATTGTTTTGAAATATACTATTGTCTATACTAACAGATGAATTTGATACTCTCATTAGTCCTCCATTACCTCTGTTCCTATTATGACTAAATATCGAATCATAAATAAAACATTCCCCAACATGTAGCAGTATGATAGGATGAGTGGAGGTTGAGTATCCACCATCACTGTATTGGACCGTGCTATTAGTAATAATTACTATTACTATATTGGTAAGACTGATTCCTCCATGACATCTCCAGAAGTTAATTCCACTTATGTATACCTCCTGTATTGATTGAAAGTTCAGTTGTGCAATAGAAGAGATGCATTCTATATTGACATTATCTCCTGACAGTGAGTACTTCACGGCTGAAGAGGCAGAGAAAGCAGATCCCAGAGTGTGGTTACCTGTCTCAAACAGCAGAGTTACATTGCCAGTACTGCTGCTTGGATTGGAGACATATTGTTGGAGAGTGAGACAGGGAATTCCAGAGAACTCACCAGGACATGGAGTCTCCAGGGAGGTCACTATGTCAAATGTGTCACCAATAGCTGTGTAGAAGTTGCAGTAGATCAGCAGACCTAGTAGGAACAGGGCAGACAATGAAGAGAAGAGAAACATTTTGCGAGTTAAAATGTCATAAAATCTATATCTTAAAACATACTACTGATCGCTGGTACCTAAACTATATGTAATACTGTTAGTTAACAACTAATAGATACTGTAGTCACAACTAATTAAAATTTAGGGTGGTCAAAATACTACATGGTTTACATAACCAATCATTTTAATGCCCACTGTTCTGATGAGGTCTCATTAAAATGCAAATTTTTTTCAAACACTAACAGGTATACTTACACAACACACACACATGTACACATGCCTGCACCACAGTAAATTCATTGGACATTCTGAATTGTTAGTTATCAGCACAGTTAGTTATTTATTTTTTTCTTTGGCAGCATTTTTTTTTTGCATCCATTCATATCCTTGATCAGATTGGTGCTATTCCATAGGTATTTGATGGAGAGATATTCACATACTTTTTGGTGACATACTATCAATGGATGATTTTTCTTGTGTGTCATGCATATATTTTATCAAAAGGCTCAATCTATAATGACAGCAAGAACCTCACTTTAATACCATGGCTGAATTGACCACTGGAATGGGATAGGACTCTAATTAGTGCACAGGTATCCTGGCTCTGCCAGGTGCGCGTGACCGCCTAGCGGCAGCAAGAGAATTTGTTATTTTGCTATTTTTGTGCATGTGCGTGTGCGTGTGTGTGTGTGTATGTTACAAGTGGATTGTTGATGCTAAGAAGTAAATTTAGTTTTTTTTCTATTCTTTTATTTTTTCAGTTCGCATTATTTGTATATATATATATATATATGTTGTTTTTTTTGGTTTCGTTACCGTAGAGCCAACTAGATTCCCACTTCTTCCCAACGTGGAAGCCATCAGTCCAGAGCAGCTGTCTTATGATTTCTCTACTCTAAAGGCTCTCCTGAGGTCAATGATTGGCAGAGACACATTCACTGCTGGGCCCAATATCTCAGCTCCCTCTATGAAGTTCACTCCTAGCAACCATCCACACAATCTCACTCACTCGGAGTACCTTCAGCGGTAAATATATTGGAGATTAACGATAATAATGATAATAACTAGAAAATGGTTCCCATTGAAGTCAGTGAAGCGAGTTAGGGGGCTAGGCTAAAAGAAAAGCTATAGCTACAGAATATCGTAAGTTATATAGCTAATGTGGTTATTTATATAAACAGCTACTACATCTTATATGCTCTACAAAAGCAGATTTTTTTTAGCTCCTCTTGAACCCGGTCTTCTTCATTCTTGCATCTCATCAGTATTTCTTCTGCTGTTTGGACAGCTCTGTGTGCCCGTTTTCTAGCATTTTTAACCCTTCCTACCTATTTCTATCTGCTAATTGTTTCTACTGCGTTCAACAAATACCTTACCTTGAAATATAGCTAAATATTGCCATAGAACTTCACAACATGCACAGTCACATTAGTAGAAAAGGGTACACAGGTCCACTATGCTTACGCAATTTGAAAAAAAAGAAGACATATATATATATCCTGTACTTATTAATATACGGCTTCTCTGAATAAAACTCTATCTAATGTGGAACTATTATATTTGTTTCTAAGTGTAAATAAATCAATTGCAATTATTTGCAATGATTTCATATTATCAGATAATTCTTGTTATTTTTGCACCATTTGCTCAGAATATTTTTTATTGTACATACTCTTTCAGATTTCTTGCAGAGGGAGCTAATTATGGTGGAGTAGTAGATGCTATGACATGGCACTAGTAAGTGAACTTAATATACTAACTTCATACGAGAAGATTCTTGTTTAAAGTGATACTAATTGTGTACACATCTTAAAGATATTATGGGATGTTTCATTAAAGAAATAAGATATCTACATCCTAGACTGTCACAGCAGAGATTTATGTGTGTGTGTGTGTGCATTTGTGTGTGTATGTGTGTCACAGTTACTATATGGATGGACAGAGAGCCAGTGTTAGAGACTTCCTTTCTTACTCTGTCATGGATCAACTTGTGGAAGAAGCAATACTGAGTAAGAATTCATTAATGTAGCTACTGTGCAAATATGATTGCTGCATCTTCACACGCACACACACACATGCACACATAATAATTTCCTATTTTAACACTGATTATGGTCTGAGGTAAAACATTTTGATTTATGAAGCCCTTACCTGCAAATGTGTGTATGACTATTTGTTTTCTGACGTTTGACTAACACACACACACACACACTGACCTATTCTGTTAAGTGTGATTACTGTTGTTGTTGTTGTTGTTTGTGTGACATCACAGTGTGCAGTATGATGGTGAGAGAGTTATGAGTGGTGCTTATGACTACCTGGTGAAGGTATGGGATCCTGTGGAGGGCACTTGTATTCACACTCTAGAGGGACATGCCAACAGAGTCTATTCTCTCCAGGTAAGTACTAGTTAAGTTGTTTTTTTGTTTGTTTGTTTGTTTTAACCTTTAGCGCGCATGCGCGAGAAGGTTACAGTACTCAGTTTGTCTGTCAATCAGTCTTTCTATCACAAAAAGCAGATCTTGAAGATGGCAGCCTCCAGAAGATTGAAACAAGCATCAAAGTGTTGCACTGGACATTTTAAGTCTCTTTAATGTACCAAAATTTCATTTCAACTTATTTTTTCAGAAAAAACTAGTTTGTAAGCGATTGTTGGTAAAAATCGCCATACTCGCGTGAGCAAACAATTTCTTTGCTGCCCATGGTAGTTTTGCATTGTACTTTATTCTCAGTGGTTTACCGGAGTACTTGGAGTTTCCCATTGAAACTACTAGTGAGGTGAGTGTTGCCAGCATGTTGAGCTTCTCTTATGAAGACTGCATTACATTTACCGTTTCATTGCACGAGTTGCATATAGACTTTCTCAAGATTTACATATCAACTGGCATAGCTACACATTGGCATATTCATATTGATACTACTCCAAATAAATTATTCTTTTGGTCATTGTAATAGCTAGCTAGTGTATAGTAACGCTGAGGGTTCGCACCTTTGCTGCTTCATTGTTGGTTTTATTTATATGTTTAATTTATTAGCAGAGGATGACACTTGTGTGTGTGTGTGTGTGTGTGTGTGTTAGTTTGATGGCATCCACAAAGTCAGTGGTTCTCTGGACACACACATTAGAGTATGGAAGGCGGACACCGGGCAGTGCATCCACACCCTCAAAGGTAAGAACACTTAATAAGTGTGGAAAATTACTCACATGATGTTATAGATTCGTAGAGGTATTTGGTCCTTGTATATGATGAGTCATGATGAGTCGGTATTCATTCAAGTTGGTTTGGGAGGTTTTGTTCATTCTAACTCTGTAATCTAATTACATACCTTGGGGGTTCTGTATCTGCTGTTGTTGTTTCACTAGTATTTGGAGCAATGATCCATTGGGCAATATAATTGGCCAGTGAGTGGAGAGAGATGGACACTATGAGGGGAGTTTAATGAAATAATTGGGGATGTTATATATATATTTTGTTGTTGTCATTGTTTTTGTAATTATGGTTTAGTTGTAGTGCAGATGCAGCCTTTGAACTTCCGATTAATAGCGAAGTCTAATTTCTGTAGGACTGTCCTTAGAATTGTTTGTGTATGGCCAGCTTGCTCATCATTTGTGCACACACACACATGCGCGCGCGCACACATGCACACACTACTGGTATATAATTAAACTGCTGTTAGGTTGCCTTATGTTGATTAATGTGTGCCTTTCTTGGCTTTCTCTCTCTCTCTCTCTGTTTGCTTAGGTCACCAGTCTCTGACGAGTGGGATGGAGCTGCGTAAGAATATCCTGGTATCTGGCAATGCGGACTCCACAGTCAAGGTAATGTACACTTCCCGTGTGTGTATGTAATACCTCAACTAATACCTTCCCAGAAAATTCATCATAACTTGTTACTCTAATGAGTGTGAGGCTGACACGTGAATGCCATGCCACGCGCACACACACACACACACGTTGTTTAGGTGTGGGACATAGCCACTGGCCATTGCCTACATACCCTCCAGGGATCCAACAAGCAGTTGAGCGCAGTCACTAGCCTCCAGTTCACGGACAGCTTCATAGTGACGAGTAGTGATGATGGCACGGTGAAGCTGTGGGACCTCGATACCGGAGACTTTGTGCGGAACTTAGTGGAGCTTCCCAGTGCACTCACCACCATCCAGCACACGCCTCCTCCTACCCACACACTCACCACCATCCAGCACACGCCTCCTCCTACCCACACACTCACCACCATCCAGCACACACCTCCTCCTACCCACACACTCACCACCATCCAGCACACGCCTCCTCCTACCCACACACTCACCACCATCCAGCACACACCTCCTCCCACCCACCCACTCACCACCATCCAGCACACACCTCCCACCCACACACTCACCACCGCCCAGCACATGCCTCCTCCCACCCACACACTCACCACTGCCCTGCACACGCCTCCCACCCACACACTCACCACTGCTCAGCACACACCTCCCACCCACACACTCACCACTGCCTCGTGTGGGTGGGAGGTGTGTGCTGGATGGTGGTGAGTGTGTGGGTGGTGGTGAGAGGGGGGTGGGGAATGGTAGTGTCAGGAGAGGGAAAGGGTTCAGTGTAACATAAAATGGTTTCATGAATAGTGGTCTTTCTATTCTTTTCTTTGAATAATTTTAAGCTTTTGGTATAGTTTAAACAACTCACCCATTCTTCAAATGTGTTAGATGTGATAGGCTATCTTGGGGACTAGTTGTATCATTGTGGTTGCTGGTATTATGGTTGCTGTTGTTGTTGTTATCCTCATCAATTATGGCCACTCTCATAAACTACCTTATTCTTGTCAAAATTATAACAATAGACTAATAAAGCGATGCATGTATATTTGTATATTTGTACTGTTTGTATAATTGTGTTGTATTTTACTATTGTACAATTTGTTCATTATGTGTATCACATGCACAGGGGGTGTGGTTTGGCGTGTGAAGTGCTCAGACATCAAACTCGTGTGTGCGGTGGGCAGCAGAAATGGAACAGAAGACACGAAGCTGATA
>WLWI01005302.1_pt1 | contig 10775 bp, 5 predicted proteins | sample 6701501 | NCBI WGS metagenome assembly WLWI01 (sample SAMN12718690, study PRJNA515312) | sponge metagenome | isolation source: marine sponge | host: Mycale hentscheli | place: New Zealand: South Island, Marlborough, Capsize Point | collected 2014-11-01
AGCCCTTTCTCCTTTATTACCATACAAAGTCTTCTTATGGATTGCTTGAATTACAGCAATACTCAGGTTAGCTCTAATTATTCTCATGACCAAGAAGCCCTTTCTCCTTTATTACCATACAAAGTCTGGCTAGCAAAAAGAAACAGCGACCTTGGTGGCTAAATCGCGGAAGTCGTAGGCGGAGCTATTGCGATTGAAAACGGGAAAGGTCAAAAGTTCGCTGGGGCTTCTCGTTGCATAGTGGGATTCCTATTTACTATAGCGCCACGAAATATGTCTTGCGCAGCCGATGGCCACCGAGAGCTTTCAGCCTTGCAAGGACACTCGCAAAATGCGCACTCCTTTGACAGTGTTATGGTCAAGGTTAGCAGTGATAGGCAACAAAAAAAATACAACAATTGAACCAGCTTAAATAATAGGGACCACTGACAGGAAGTCAGTGGTCTTGGAAATGAATATCATTAATGGTGGGTAAAGGGTGAGTAAGTTAAGTTAATGAACAATACATGGTGAATGACTAAGCTAGCAGTTTATTGTTCTTTGGCCAGGGCCAGCCTGTGCCAGTTGTCCAGGAGAGTCCTGGACATTATGATACGGTATGGCACACTCATCTGCACACACACACATGTATACCCACTCAATGTAACACAAGATATACTGCACATTATTTGAAGAATAGAACACGTAAGTGAGCATACAGTAAATTTAGTACATGTATCACATGTGTACTTGATGCATGCATGCATTCAAAATACGTTTTGAAAGGGTGTGGCTTGCACAATTGCAAACACTGGTGATATTGATAGACATTAGTATGAGTAATAGCACGGGTAACCATGCTATTGACCCCTAATAGCACAGGTTACCCTTGCTATCACTCGCTAATAGTAGGCGAGCTTTTTAAAAAGTCATCACTATCTCCTTACTTAAGGATTACATAGCTTCCGCTGGAACTTCGTTTTCAACGCTGGAACTTCTCCTAATCTGTTGAAAAACATTCCGTCCAATACCAGTGAGTGTCTCTTGCATGTTTGGCTTTTCTTATAATGATGGCAACTATGTCTACTGTTTTATTGTACGAGCTATATATCGATTTGCACGAGCTACAGATCAACATATGATACTACACCAAGTATATTATTCTTTGGGTCTTTGAAATAACTAAGCTCTATTTTATAGTAATGCTGAGGATTCACACATTTGGTGCTTCATTGCATGTGTCAATAGAAGTACAAGTAATGGCTTAAAATCAGGTTACAATAATATATTTTAAAATCTATACCATTTAGTAGCGTATTTTAAAGGTTTTTGATAAGGATAAGGAGAGCAACACATAACTATAGTACTCCAAGTTGAGTTGGCGGGGTAAAAACCGTTAATAACTTTTGAACGGAAGTAGCTATGCTTCCGGGGTTTGTACCATTCGAAAGCTCGTGCCGAAGCAGTCCAGAAAATTCCCTCTAAAAACTTCTGAGCGGGCGGGAAAGTGCAGTTCCAAAACTCAATAGAAAAGTCTATGGGAATAAATAAAACCACACGTTTCCCGCGCTACACGCGGCGGAATTTAGTCACGCGCTCAAACCGGGCCAACCACGTGCGCAGTACCAATTGTCAACAAAAAGCAGTCGTAGTTTGGTGACTTCGTTTCTACCCTTCTGCTGGACATTCTGGTTCATTTTAGGCTCAGGACTTTGTTGCTATTCAAGGCTACTTAAGAAGAGCAAGCTACAATGTGAGGTAAGTTTGTAACACGGGTTGCTTGTCACTCAGATTTTCATACCTGTTTAAATAGGGCCTATTTATTTAGAAACAGCCAATTTACTGACCAAGATAATATGATATACAATTCATCATGGACTCTATATGCCACTATTTATGCTGTAGCTGTCCATTACTCCTCATGTCTATATAGGTACAGTTCTCTATGGTTATGGGGATGCTATTTACCACCCTCCAAATTCAACTGCTGCTTGTATCTACCACAATTTCATGTCATCATAAAATTATATTGTATATGTCATTATAAAATTATATTAATTATGTAAATTTTTTTTGTATAATTAAAAAAGTTGAAATTTAACAAGTAGATAGAAATATGGTAAAATCATGAATAAAATGATATGAATGATTTAGTGTGAAGGACAAAGTAATACTGGAATGTGTGTGGCCATAGCTAAAGGTGTAGGTGATGCTTCTTTTCCTCTAAGCTTTGCGCTACATTAGTAGCTCCAGATCACCCTCCCCAACCTTCAACCAGTTTTAGCTCACAACTAGAAGCTCTTACAAACGATAAACTACGGGTGATTAGTATAACTGGGCATATATTGAATACATAGCTTCTTTTCATTTCAACAAGTAAACTTACGGTAATAATGCGCACCTTGGACCCGCCCCGTTTTTACTGTGGGCGTCGACGTTTTCGCGCGTTTGAGCTAACTACTGTCATGTGACCTTAATTGGTTTCAGGTTTCGCCAAGTGCATTCCTCTTTTGCCACATTTGTGGTCGCGCCAACTCTACTATAGTGCACTTTAGAAAATTTCTTAAACTTTACAAATTTAAAACTTATATTTCTTACTTACTCTTGTAGTATCGCAAGTTTTTCTTCCTTGAAATAGTAGACTTTAGAGTATGAAGTGATTTATGCACCAAATATTTGAGACCTACCCCAGGCAACATATTTACAACATTGTATACATGGTAAAGAAGTGGTGAATCCCAACTAAACAGCTAGGATATATTGTTGAGGGAAAACCCAGGGGGGAGTCAAGAGGCCTAGGGCATCTCCCCTCCCATATTTGTGTCCCTCCCCATCATTAGTGCTAGATCCCTCCCTGGAGTTATGCAGTATTGAATGAAAATTGTTACCAAGCTCATTCACTGCAGAAGGTACCTTGATAAATTTTGTAATACAATGTCATACACACAACCTCATTAATTGATTAATGATGATGTCAATTGATACCTGATATTATAATATTACTAGAATAGTGGGCATATCATGTGGTGTTTTGCATTCAATGCAAGGATATTGGCAAACTTTCAATATGGCAGATGATAATCATATTTGAGATGTTGTCATTTGTTGTTTTCTATTGTCACAGCAACAAGGCCACTTGCATGTATTGCATTACTTCTGCTTGTGACTTTAACTATGAATTCACAGGTTAACAGACATAAGATGGTTTACACCTGTAGTTGTGACAACTTTGTTTAGCTTTCTATCCAGCAACTGTTTTTGTAGCCTTTTCATACAGTGCAGTTATTCTAAAATTCACTAGTCTGTCAAAGTGTCAACAATGAAACCAGATTGGCTAAATTTGTTGTTTTTATCTTCATTAATTAGGACCCCAAACTTCTTCGGATTCATTCTTGGTGGTGCTCATACTTCTGGGGGCTCTCCTTCTGTTAGCTTATATGGCACAATCTAAAAATTATATGCTATTACAAATGGAAAGTGAATCTAGCAGTGCATATGGAGTGTGTATCTGGATACTACCTGCTAACTGGAAGGGCAATGTACCACCTTGTTAACAAGTAGTCTTATTTTATCAACACAGGGGTGGTGAAGGTGAGAGGGGGGCGGGCCATTTTGAAGCAATTTCCATCATTCCTTTACATCTTTTTCTTTTGGCGTCACTCGCAATATATTGATTAGGAGATGAGGCATAGCTAAGTTTGGAACAGCTCATTAGCTAAGCTTGGTGTCTTCAGAAACACATTGACTTAAGAGTGCTAATTACTTATCTAGTGATGTAGTGTATAATTAGAACAGATCTGTGGTGAACTATGTCCCCAAGTGATGCAAAGCAATGTTTTCCAAACAATTTGTCAATGACCCTTTTCCAGTTTATATAGTAAACCACAAATGCTGAAACGCTCGTAGCGAGCCGAGGACCAAATCATTAATCGACTCCTGTTTGGAGCAGGTGCCTTCTTAATGTCAAGCAGAAACTGAACCTGAAGAAGGTCTTGAGCTTGTGGTTAGGAAAACTAACTAATCATATTTCATGTATAAGAGAGTCCCGTATATCTCAGTTAATACAATGAAGTTAGAGTTTTGGATTCATATTCTTTCCTCTAGCTAGAGTAGCTAAAATGTACTTGCATTGTATTGTATTATTGCATTGTTATGTATAATTATAAATTAATAGCAAATTTTCTCTGTTCTAACAGCCAATATGTTTAATCATAATTTACCCGACGTTTCGACTCCTTGCCAATTAATTAAAGTATATTATAATTATATTACACTAATCATAATATTATATTACATTATATTATATTGCATATTATTATATTATATTATTAGTACATTATATATTACATTATATTATATTACATTACATTATATTACATTATTATTATATTACATTATATTATATCATATTACATTACATTACGTACGAGTTACTAGTGATGCGCTCTAATAGCACAAAATAGCGAAGCGAGTGATGCATGTTCCCGGTAATTGCAGCTATTACATGCATGCTTGGCTTGGCTACAAAATACTGTCAAAGTGAGAAAACAATAGTGGTAGCCTTGCCCTGTCTTTTTCATTTCTTATATCTCTCCTTACTAATTTTTCTTCTGGAGTTTCTAACGCCCTCAAAGCTCTTGACCGAGCGTTTCTAACGTTTTGTCTCTCTTTCGCAGAATTTGTTTCACTGGGCATCGCTACTTCGTACGGTGGGTAAACAAAACAAAATGTTGTAAAGAAGGTTACCCGGCCCGCGCAAGCGCGTAGGAGAAAATGTGCACACGCACGCCCACGCAAGAACAAAAACAATTCCTAGACCTAACTCAATCGCGGACTCATTAGAGAGTCAGCTCCGCTCGCTTCGCTCGCTTTGCTGAATTAAAGCCTCTAATAATCTAAAAGATTAGCTTTGGCATGCAGTCTTGGTATTTGTTGGCACCTGTTTCAGTATCTTTAGCATCTGTTTCAGAATCTTTGGCACCTGTTTCAGTACTCAGTGCTTAGTATTTAAACCCCCTCTTACCTAACTTACTGAATCAGCAATCAGAAAGGTGAAACAAATAAATATGAGCAAAGTACAACATACAAAGACACTATTGGAATGAGATTGACCGCTACCCTCTTGGTAGTCTCCCACAGCCAGACCCTTTACCAATACCACGGTAAAGACAAGATTCCAGGAATCTGGTTCATAATCATGGTTGGTTGAAACTCTTGCTGCACAAGAGTAGGGATAGCAGCCTAGTCTCGCGGGAGAGACCCTTTACCTACTTGCTCCGCTCGGAAGGGTCTGGTTACTCTAACACACCCGTTTGGTATCTTTTCCCAGGATTCCGGAGGAACGTATAAAATGTGTACTTCTTACATACATAACATTTAATTGTGTGTGGGCGTCTATAAACTGTGCGTACAAATATTTTTAGCTAGTCCCACCTCTGCACTTCTATGAGCTCCGCTCCGAGCTGAAAAGCATCTTAAAAATGGAGAGTTCCAGTCTATTTCTAAAAAGGACAATAATTAAAGTGACTGATTCGTATACTACTGGCATAGCCTCAGCTAGAACCTCCATTATACAACACCAGCTCGCAAAGATTTATGACAGGACGATAAGAAAACCTGCAAGGTTTAATTGCATTCCACTGTTACCCAGACGAGTGCTTTGGAGTAACCAGACCCTTCCAAGATGAAGGTAAAGGATCTGGCCCACAAGACTAACAGCAGCCATGACTATTTACTCATCCATTCAGTACTATTTACTCAATTTCCGTACACAATAAAAGATAAGATACAGTAAAAATCCCTAATACATCAGTAAGGCTGGAAACTATGAGCTTAATTCTCAACATTGTTGTAGTAACTCTTACCTTTTTCACCCATCCTACTTATTCACCCATCCTAACTCTATTCCAATACACTAGGGGCGACTAAGCCAAATTCTGGTGAGTATACTGAACCTACTACTGAACAACAGCATACAATACTCAAAGATCTGAAAGACCATTAGCTAATGCTATGATAATATTTTAATCCCCCCCCCCCCTAGACTCATGAAAACTAACCTAATGGAAGGCGGTTGGAGGTAGCCTTCCGAAACCAGTGCGCCGCGAGCACTCCGTTCGATCAAATGTGATTAACGGCCTTTCCACCCGCGCCCCGTGAGCTCCTTGTTGCGTTTGGGTACGGAGCGTGGATTGGATAGCTGCGATAGCGACCGAGCTGCCGACTTCGGAGGAAGGGTAGAGGTTACGGGGAGGGGGAAAACATTTAGTGCTGCTCAGACTCCCAGTTTAAATGCTATATTCAAAGCTTGATGGCAAGTAGTGGGTGTTTCAGTGACGCATATGCATGCTTTGGAAGAAGCGGCTGATGATACTGGCTTAACTGTGCAACAAGTAGCAGTAAGTTAAGAAGATATGGGTTAGTATAGAGTGGCTATATTTAAAGCATGCCAGAAACACTGTATCAGTGAAGATTTTTCAAGATACCTTTGATGTCCTGGCAGAATTTTCAGCAGGAATAGGCAAAATCAAATGGTTAGGTGAACTGATATTTAATAATGCAATCTAAGTTTTTTAAATTTATATTTGTTTTTGCGTAAGAAGGGGCAGGGTGGTATGATGCTAGAGTAGTTTGTATTACACAGATTTATGGAATAGTCGGGTCATCAAACTGTTTTCCCCTCAAAACAACAATATTCTGTCATCATTTAAAGTATTCATAACTATGGTACAAAATAGTTGAACCACGGCGGCAACTTTTGAAATTATTGCTAGATAGTCGCCCTCTCTCTAGGGCTTCCTCCTCAGGATCGGGTTGGTTATCAGCGATAATAAGTCCTCAAACGCATGGTATAACTATTAACATATCATGTATATAACTAGTGGTGTGCTTGAGCACAAATGGCGAGCGAGCCTAATACTACACCACTGTTACATTCAAGCTACTAAAAAAAAGTCGGAGTTTTATATTACGTATTATACGGTAGCTAAAGGCATTCAATGCCATAGTAACCACTCCCCAAAACTGTTTGAATTGAAACAAAAAACATGTCATGTCCTTTAAACTTTTTTTGTTGTAACGCACAATACTTTCACATAACTGAACATACTTATGCAAGACTTACCTTCGTGGTAAGTCTAGTGGACAATGAATTTTCAAGTAAATACTGTTGCGTAGGGCTTATAACTATGACAAATAGCGTATTAACTTACCACCGCCACTAACTCGAATAGCAATGGAACTCCAGTAAGTTTTTGAGTTTAAACTGCACCCGCAAAAAAAAATTCAAAGCGGTTAACAATTTCAATTTCTAGGATGATATGGGTAATGATCGTATAACAGGAGGATACTGTTTAGTGATGTTTGGGATGGGGTCGAACACTGAGCTAACTCGTCAAAGTGTGGTAGTTTGGGAGTGGCTGAAGTGTTATTAGAGGAAGTGGGAGTGGTTTAAGGTTGAGATTGCCTAAGAGGTGGGTGAGATTGGGTGGGTGTGGCAGTGCAGTGATTGGCATAATGTCCAACAGCATTACACTTATAGCACGTGACGGTGCTGAGGTCACGCCTAGGGGGTGAATGAGGATGGGATTGGTGGTGAGGGGCATTGGATGGAGGGTGATGGGATGATTCAGAATGTGGTGGGTGGTAATTAGTCTGGGGTCTGTAATGATGGTTAGAGTGAGAATGACTGTTGCCATGGCAACTAGAATAAGGCCTATGAGAGGTTTGTTTGCCATGGTTATGGTAAGAGTTATGGTAAGAGTTAGAATGGTAAAAGGAAGACTGTTATCTGGGTCTGGAATGGCTAGAACCAGCAAAGGAAAACAGAGAGCTACAGTCTTGCATGAAAGAGTGAACAGATGTATGACCTCTATTAAGAACAGACTCTCTTGCCTCTGAAGACATACCGGCAAGTACAGCAATTGCAGCTAAGGATTGGGCCATTAGTTCCAACTGATCATCAGGCAATTCAGACAAAAAGGTAAAATGCTCAAGTATTACACCACATTTGTATTTCCAGTGATTGAACCATTGCATAGGTGATTTGGAACCACTAGTACGGAACTTGAGGGGGAAAGACTGCAAACAATCATTAAGTGAATAGACACCTGCATTGAGTAAAATGGTTCTCATGTCAGAAAAGGAAGTGGTAGGAGTAACATTATTATAGAAAGCTTCACTATATTCACCATGGAGAAGGTCTGGCAAGTAATGCAACCAATTAATGGGAGGAATGTGTCTCAACTTCATCTGGTATTCAAATCGGTGTAGGAACACAAAAATATCCTCACCTTGCTTGTGCTCTCCAATGGGTTTGGAGAGTGGTGAAGATTTGTCTGGTGGTGGACGAGATTGGTTGGATAGGAGTTGGGCAAACATCAGCACAGTAGGATCCAGATCATTGGCTTTAGCCTCTTCAGCCAGTTGCTTCAGCTGTTCAACTTGGGCGGAAGCAGTAGATCTAGCTCTGGGCGGAGTAGGCGGCAGGGGTTCAATCTGCTGTACCTGATCCTCGACCAATGACAAGGATGGGTGAATGACAGTTGCTACAGACTCATATGAAGAAGCGGCTGAGACTGAGGAAGATGAATCTCTGGATGATAACAAGGAAGATAGTGATGATTCAGCAGAGATAGGTGAAATATTTTCAGAAATAGAAGAAGAATCTTGAGAGAGCAAAGGTTTAGCTCTGGGTCTGCCTCTGGGTCTGCCAGTCATGATTGAAGAAAATATGGCACAATGAGTAAATAATAAATCACAATTTACAAGTCCGGTTTCACAACCAAAATGGAACAACAACAATGAGATAATTAAACTAATAACTTGCGTTTGACTCGAAGAGGAAGAATGAGCAATGTTGAAGGAGTTTGACCAGCCAGCTGACACAATTGATGAAGTATGTGACAATATAATACAAAACGCCTATTGAATCCGTAACTGAACTGAGGACTGATGCAAACAGTGAGATAGAGGAATTGCGGGTAGTGGCAAAAAAGAAACAGAATCAGTTTTGAAAGCATACACGAAGAAGTCACAAAATGAAGGCAGGAAATGACAGTTGGGCTTGACTGATGGATGCAGTGGTTGACTGCTAGAAGAGAAACTCCGAAGAAGTAGGTGTTGATGATGCCAGAGGTTGTCTCCAAGATATCCAGTGCTGATAAGAACTAGACCACCGCTGGCATCAGGTGTGGTTTGAGCAGTGGGATTAGACCAGAGGTAGCTGCCACCAGAGTTGTATTAGCTAGCCCAAGCAGTTCAATGCTTCCAAGCTTCCCAAACTCAAAGAGGTTCAATCTTATGTTGTTCAAGAAGTTGGATAAAGGGTATGCCAGCATGAGGTACAACTGAAAGGCACATGGCAGGAAAAAAAACAACCAGCCTGAGCATGCTCAATGTAGGTTACTTGATATAGGTAAGGGTGATGTCATGGGAATGTGGTGTGTGATAATTAGCTACTACAGAAATATAATATGAGCGTGTGCTGATAATCTAAGTGTTTGTGTGACACAGTTCCTGTTGTGCTGGTGGTGGTGGATTACACCACAAAGTATAAAATGACATACGATAAACAAACAAACATCCCTGATTTTCAATTGTGTTACCTCTGAGAGTGTCTGCTCGCTCCGCTCACTCGCCAATAATTAAACCATTGGTTTGAAGAATTATCGCTCCAGCCTGGGGAGAGGGTGTTTATCTAGTGATAATTCTGAATTGCCGTGGTGCAACTATTTCATTACACGGTTACCATTTCATACTGTGTAAACGACCAAATGATAGCATATTTTGATGGGATAATTAGTCCAACATTAACAATTATAGCAGCGAGGGTAAAAAATGTATCATATAATGAGTAGTATAGAGTGTTGTAGTAATCACTTTAGTAATCATGATTGTAAGGAAGGGATCATAGAATGTATACATATGTGCCATAGCACAGATCACACTTCCTGTATAAACCATTTGATCCCAACATGAAAAGAGAAATACTCGTGCACAATCAACCTCTAACGAGTCAGGTCGCAAAGACTGGCCTCTCGGTTGTCGTCTGAGACTTCCATTTGTAGTAATCAGACAGGAATTTTTTATTGAATTTGGTTCCTTATTTTGGATTCCCACTTACTTGCATTGGGTGAGCAAAGTGAGTCCCTCACTAACGAGTCTCAATTGAGATTTTGGGATATATATGGCAAAGTTCTAAGATATCAATGCGCATCCACCCCCGAACATTAACAATAGCGGTAGTGCAACAAATCGGAGAAAATACTATTAAACAATGCCAGGAAAAAACATGATGAAGAGCTACGGAGACAGAAGAGGAGAGAAGTTTGCAGTGAGGTCTTACAAGCTAAGCAGAGTTCATTTTCTATTCCATATGTGGCTGTGGTAAGTTCTCTTGGTTAATGCGCTGTTTGTCACAGTTATAAATCTTACATACCAGATTTGTTCTAGCTTGAAAAATCCATTGTGTAATAGTCAAGAATACAATATAATGCTTTATCCACTAGAGTTCTGGTACAATAAAGCATTTTCAACTAGCATACTTCGGAAAGGTGGCTTGCTTAAACATGTAAATCCATTGGTTTACCAATGCTTACCCGTATTATCCTAAGAATCTTGATTCTTACCCCTTGAAAATCCTTTGTCAATAGTCAAGTCATGAAGAGAATACAAAGCAAGTCTTATGCTGGTATATCCAGTGAACAAGTGTGTGTGTGTGTGTGCAGCGCTTCGCACAGAGGGGGGGGAGGGGTGGACCTGGAATCCTCCCCCTCCCCCCCCCCCCCCCCCCCCCC
>WLWI01005304.1_pt1 | contig 10774 bp, 7 predicted proteins | sample 6701501 | NCBI WGS metagenome assembly WLWI01 (sample SAMN12718690, study PRJNA515312) | sponge metagenome | isolation source: marine sponge | host: Mycale hentscheli | place: New Zealand: South Island, Marlborough, Capsize Point | collected 2014-11-01
CGTGGGCAGGAATGCGCTCAGGAATCTGGTCCTTGCTCATCGCTGACCTCTTGACCTTCGTCACATTCATGGTGAGCTAACGCCCTTTGTGAAAATCTGAAAAATAAATTAATTTGATGACTAATTACTAATGAAACAATAATTATTATGAAAGACGTCCTAGAAAAAAATTTTTTTTTTAATGATTCAGTCATTTTCAGCTGAAATAATTATAATAACAAGAGTTTATCTCGGTCTTTACAGCCTAAATATATTTAATAAAAACTTAACCCGACATTTCCAATTCTGAAGGACTTAGGCTAAAAGTCAAAATGTTGGGTTTAGTTTTAATTATAAATATAATTATATTAGTACTGTATATTCCATAACTTTATGCCTTCCTTGACTGTTATTGCTACTACAGTGATGAATAATGGACACATGGAATTGGAAAAGGGTCATCTCCAGATTATTTCAAATAGCAATAATTATTTTGTTAGTGTCAATGAAAATATTCACAAATTATAAGCAAGTAGTCGGAAGTTACAAGCCAGACCAAAGCCATCTAATAAATTGCTTCATTAAACGACAATTCTTTTAATCCTACTCAAGAATGCCATCATTTTATCTCCACTCACAACTCACTCCATTCCTAAGCAACACTCATGCACGCCTGCACACACCACCTCGTGGGAGAAAGATAATTCAATTACTAAACAAAAAAAATCACATTTTTAAACCCCACACTGTACAAACGCAATTCAAAGATCCTTATTGTCACACTAGCCGGCTTTCATCAGCTCATCAGCCTTGGGCAGTGAATGTAAGGGAAGATAGGGCCTGGATGTTTACCTGCCATGCCTCATTGGCCTCCTTCTGGACATGCCTGGTCTTGGAATGTCTGGAAATAATAGCACGCGGGCAACGGACCATATTCACACACGTATGTATGTATTGTGTTCGTCCTCCATGTCGTGACAACACCCTCTGGCCCCTCCCACTACTGCCAATCTTTCATACCCTGAAGGCATTTTGTAGTGGCAAGCCGCAGAATATATCCGAAACTTCAGTTAATCTAACACCCTAAATCTAATAGCAGTACGTGCACACAAGAAGAACTGCATGACCACGCCCCTTCATTAGTGCTTTAAAATACCGTTTCTATGGTGTTCAGTTGTCCGAACATTTCAGTTGCCCAAACACCTCTCAGTCCCAACATGTTCAGACAACTGAAGTCCTGCTGTGTTCCACAGGGCAAATGAGGCCAATAAAAGAAAGAAAGAAACAGGAGAATAAAGAGGCACAAGTCATGGACTAGTATTTACTTCCACAACTTGCAATGTCTTACTCCCCACATCACCACCTCACACACACACACACACACACACACACACACACACACACACGCACACACACACACACTGTAGGAGGCAGGGAAGAGTTCAACCCCAAGGAATGCATGACCCTGCCACGCCCACATTGTTTGTATAGCCACTCCCACCAGATTCTAGTAGTACCAGTGCGCGCCCTAAACAAACTCCCAAACGCACACATGCATACGCACACGCACTCACACAAATAAACCCACACACAAACACATGCACACATTCACAAACACATACACACACATACAAACACATACAAACACATGCATATGCACACGTATGCACACGCTAATAAATGTACACACACAAACACATGCAGTTGTATAAATACATACGCACATAGCGATAATTTTCGCAAAAATTTAAACGGGCCACTTCACGTGGATAACGAAGTGACTAAATTAGAGGGAAGATGAAGAAGTAGGTGCAGGTAATTTGATAAAGTTGATGGACTCTAGAATCAGAGATGTGATGTGTGGGTTACTGATCAGCAAACCAACACCACGCACACGCACACACACAAGACAACAGATGTCCCTGACAAGCCACTAGCAACCTATCTGGGGGTATAATGACTAGGACAAACTGTATCTTTCAGTGGGAAAGTTTCATACAGGACAGTGGGAGGAAAAATCATCAACACCGTATCTGCTCCAAGAGAAGGGCTTATGGAATGAAATTCAGTTTGAAATAAGGGAGATATCAAGATATAGAATAATCAGGATATGGAATAATCAGGTAGGTTATTTGAAAATACATAGATACGTAAAAGGAATCTATTACTAGACAATTGGAATACGTGCCCACTTGTGGTTACAACGTGCCTCGTAAAGCCATCAATACATTGAGGGCCACTATCTGCTGGAATGCCAGCGATGAAGTGAAGAACATACAGTGGTAGGCACTGCTGTGTCAGTTGAAAGGATAAAGCAATCACTATGTTAATTTAGTTGTATATATGCACGTCACAGACCCAGCTAATGAATTCTGTATCATGAGCGAAATTGGAATAAAAACCAGGCAACTCCCGGCCACCACTTTATCAGCACTCTCCTAGTTCTTCTCTCTACCTGCCCATGTTTCCATATGTATCTTCTACTACACGACTTCCTTGAGGAAAACAATCTTCCCACCTTCAAATAACCAGGGGAATGGATTATCAAACACAATAAAGTGTCCGTAAAGTTTGAAGTGAACTCGACTTCCCAATATAAGGAAACGTCTCACATTGCAGAAATATGATCATCCAAAGATCCAACGAACTTTGTTTAAGATCAATCCTTTACAAATAATGCCTCAAAAAATAATTTTGCTAAGTGGAATGAGTTATTTCATCTACTCTGATCGATTCCGATGTCAATGTAGCATCGTTAAGAAACTAATTTGAGCCGTCACACTTCTATTTCTTCTGGCATGTCGAGGTTTCTCCCTCCATGTGTGAGGTGGTCCATGTAGTGGTGTTAAATGACATGTTTGGTAAGTTGAGATGAACACGCGAACACAAATATTGACATTCACAAATCACAGGCAAAGATGGTGCCCGGGTTACACGTCCAAACAAAACCATTTCAAATAGCAAAATAATTAAAAACACGCGAATAGCTTGACTTACTCTCAAAGACTCAAAGAATATTAGAGTACGATATTATTTGATTACACTGAAATTAATATTTAGACATACATAATGTATGCTATACTGCTTGTTAAGTACAATTGTGCTCATGAAAAAAAATGCTGACCAGAAAATATTAAACGAAATGCATTACCCCATTTAATGCCACCCACCTCTGGCTATTTGATAGGTCATATGGTACTAAACTACATAGTTGACAAGACTAAGGTTTCCCAGAGAGATCTTATAATTGAAGGACCTTCACCACGCCACTAATATAGCAAACTGACAGACTTACAAACGCATTCATTTCCCAGGAGTGAGTAATTCTAGATGACTTTAGATTCTAGCACTCCTCCGTCAGCTCAAGTACACTATCTCCATCCAGTAGTTTCACGGTGGCTGACCATTGTTGTAAAAATGGCCATTCATTGAATTCAAGCAAGAAATAATCAAAAGCAAATAATATCCCCTAAAGGAGATTCATAAATACTTAAAGACAAACTATACCATCGTCTCCGAATGTAGCAGATGACGATTTATTATTAATTCAAACTTGAACAGCCGACGTATATAGAATACGGTTGTTTTGCACGATACCACTCTAGTTAATTAGAACTCCAGTAACAACTTCCAGGACCAGCAGGGATAAGGCCGTAGGGCTGTTTAGACAGTTGCCATGGGCACCAGACTCAATAGCAACTCCCACGGCAACCGTGTTAATGTAAGAGAAGGTGCCAACTTGAAGAAATGTAATCAAGTGAATTAGGAATGTGACCCACTTAACTGTAAATTGAGTTAAAAATATTAATAAGCTTTTGTGTTATGTATAATTTCATTATAAAAAGGTTTTAAATAGTTCAAAGCCATGGGAACATACAATTATTATAATACCGTTAGTCTGATCAAAGTAAAATTCAATATAAGAAACAGTTTCGTGAGCACGCTCAGTTGCGTTCATAGCTGAAGGCGTGTGTAAATACAGAAGATAGCAATCATATGATAGAGTGGTTCTATTGGAGCTGTGTCACAGTGAACTAATGTATAGCGAGACAAGATAAAGTCTCTTACATGGCTCAATGAAAGTAAATAGGAAGCATGAGTATACATAGTACTACAAGCACACATGCACATGTATGTATGTTACAACATGGTATTACAACATGTACCTCTTACTACCGCAATCAATCCGTCCACAACTTCTTCTGCAATCACATGACAACACAACACTAGCAAATATTCAACAAACTTGACCGACACATTCTCACAATGTCACATGACAGATTGCAAACTTTCGCTGCTGGTGTTTCAATTTTGTTTCTAAATGTATTCTCTCCTTTTCACAGGCTTTTTTGTTTTAAACAATACGGAATTAAAAATATCTAGTCGCCACCAATCTCAGACATTCCGTTCCACAAAACCTTCAAAGCCAGTCCAAGTCCAGGCTACAACTCTCTCCCTCTCTCTTTCTCTCCTTCCTGCCCCCAGGGAGTCAAGAGACAGATGTGCCTCACATATTCCACACATTCTAGCCTAAGGCTATGGGATGGAAGCCATGCAAGAGCCGCTAAATTGTTGCTCAGTAATGTCATCATACGGTGCTAATCAGAGAATGTAATCGCCATGGCGATTCAAAGCCATTAAACTTCAGTTGGCAATAGAATCCGCGGCTATGTTGACTGTAAGTATGTTTAGGGTTTGGATTATCTACTTACGTACGTATGTATGTACATCAATACACTAAAGTGGAGTGGAAATCTTGTAAATGGGCAGGTCAAGTTAGGCAGTCAAATACCACGAAGCCATTATATTTGAGGTAAATAATATCCAATACGTACTTTTTTAAGACGGTTTTATACAACTCACAACTGATGAAGGCTGACGAGCTGAAATGTATTGTGAATTTATATATCTAATTTTAATGCTACTAAGCTAAAAATATTAAATGACCAGCAATAGGTACGCGTTAAACTACAACCACACAGTGTATTATAATGTAGCACTAAATTATACATACATACCAATAGCAAGTCTTCACTGGCTTGTCATTCGTTTAATACTAATAGTAAATTGCTAACGAACCAGATGCTAACTCAAGATGTACAGCTGCGACAAGACCAGTGTTGAAATTAGATTAAGTTTCTGAGCACTTTCAATTAAAAATTAATAAAATAATCACAAGCAAAGCCAGGTTATGATATAAAATCAACTCCGCACAAGAGAACCTCATGGATACTGTACATGGCTACACTGAACCAACCTGAGCCTCAGCTACAATATATGGTAACTATTACTATTACTAGCTCGATGCATTGCAAAGTAGTGCTTTATTAACCATCAGATAACGCATGTGTGTGTGTGTGTGTGTTACGGTTACAGTGTTTCCTCGTGCAATTCATTATGTCTGAACTTTACATGACGCGTGAGATCGCAAGTAATGGAGAGAATCATTAGACGAGTTTCCTGGAATCAGTCAGTGACATGTGATCTCTGATTACTAGTACATGGCCACACGTAATAACAGGAGATCATAACAACAACAACAACAATAATAATAATAATAATAATAATAATAATAATAATAATAATAACAATAATAATATGTAACTACTATTACTATTATTTTTCATTGTTGTATCTGTTGTTGTTGCTGTTGTTAATGAAGCACCAATGGTGCAAACCCTCAGTATCACTATAAAGCAGCTAGCAAGCTAGCTATTACAAAGACCATAAGAATAATTTATTTGGTATAGTATCAATAATATGTCGATATGTAGCTCTTGCAATGAAATGGTAGACGTAAATGCTGTTTTCATAAGAAACCATTCAAGAGACACTCACCTTCCCTACCTGGTATGTAGCTTCAACAGGGAACTCCAACCGGTAAACCACCGAGACTATGAAGCTAAACTACCCGCTGGGTAGCACAGCCCTGGTAGAGCCCTAGTCAGTAGACATCTCCATCTAACCTTGAAGCCACTCAAACCACCTCATCATCCACTCTACCACTGAGAGCAGATCTCAAGGACTGTATACACACTTCAAGTGTGAACAAACATTCCACACCACCTACTAAGACACATCAACCAAGCCATAGCCATAACAACACAAAACATGTAAACAAACAAGCAAATTCCAGTGGAAATAATAAAAGCTGTCAACAGAGTCAATAATCCTTGTCCACCATTATGCCCAGCTTAGCTCCTGGAGCCAACAGCACAGCAACCAATGCAGAATTGAGTAGGAGGAAGTGGGAGGAGTGAGAGAATGAATGAAGAGAGTGAAGCTGCCATCAAATGGCTAAAGCTGCTGATAGCTGAATATGGCCTGTGCTATGGAGCCTGCCAAGTTTACCAGGGCACCACTCCACAAGTATGCTACGCTGGCAGGCCATCCTACGACTTTCTCTATCTGTCCCAGAACACCTCACCATTAGGGAGGATACAATATCTTGCACTGGTTAAGGAGTGGGATCTTCCAAGGAGGAAATCAATGTCCTTTAGGATCGGGCAAAAATTATTAAATAAAATATTTTTTGGCAGAAGGATTAATAGCATCTAATGGTGATGTATATAGGGCACCAACCTCAACCAACATGGGAGGGGGGGGGGGAGGGGGGGGGGGGGGGGGGAGAGAGATAGGGGGGGGAGGGGATTGTGTGTGCACGTTTCTCAACATGTGTGTGCACTCATGTACATGTGTGAGGGTGCAGCACTACTCTAGTAAACCACACCCACTCTGCTCACTCACGCTGAGCAATTTTAACCAAGCATGTCAAATTATTAGTATTCAGATAAGTTAGGAAAAGCATGTATATTATATGCTGCGTGTTAAAACTATAGGTGCGGGTAAAATAGGGGTGTGGCTGATTGTAAGATTTGATAAATGTTATTTCAAAGGTCGGATAAAAACAAACTATTCCGAGAAAATTCCATCTCCAATCAAAATTATTGTCACTGAAATGAAAGCTTGTAAGACGAACATAACACGCGGTGAGGGCACTAACCCCGCCCCCTCCCCCGTCTGTGGAGCACGAGAACTGTTTCCAGTGGTAGTTTCATAGAAGCCAGACTCAGAGCAATTCTAGTCCTGCCTGACCTTTGAACGAGGGTTGAGTAGGAGTAGCTAATGACAAAGTCACTGTGAATAGACCAATAGATCATATTGCACAACACAACAACAACAGCATGCACCTGGACGTGCCACACCCACACACACGCACACAGACAGACAGACATGTCACTGCTTGTTTGTGTAACAAGTGTGCGTGCCCTATCACAATTCACACATTCGGGAGAGGGGAAAGTTAGGGGGGAGGGAGAGATGCATGTGAAACTTTTTTGATATCTGCCAAAGAATACAGCAACCCTATCTCTGATGAGGGGGAGGATTGAGTCGAGTGTCTAAATAAAGATCTCCGGGCATAACAACGAGAAACTGAATCCTCGTGCCACTTGTCAGGCTGCCAAATTAAAGTTGTGGTAGGTGATAGTTATTGAATTACAGCTATTAGGAAACTGAAGTAATTAGATATCCAGAATAAGTTGATGCACCACAACAATGGGAACTCCTAGGTGTGGAAGAAGGAGAAACTAAATAGAAGAGGAAATTTCAGTAAAGTCTTTGTTTGTTATTGCTGTTTTTGTTGTTGTTATTGTTGTTGTTGTTTCGGTCATGAGGGCTTCACAACTGGCATTGATACTTAATCCTTTCATAGACCATCATAGTAACGCTGGCTCAAGTCAAGCTATGCGAATTGAAATTTCACACTAAAAAAGTATTTCAGTTCTTACTTTACTAACAAGATACTAAATAATAACAGCTTTAGTTCGGAGGTAGTCCAGCTCATCGTCATAGCATGCATTATCTTGAAAATAAAAAATGTATCTATCCTCAGAACTTCCTCAGTTTCAGTCAGTAAAACTGAAGAAGGTCCTTCTTTTTAAGCAAATTCATGCTACGACTAGCAAAATAACCTCACAACTTATGTATACTAGGTAGCAATGAGCCTATGTGATTAAAGTCATACTTTACCAACTACATACTTCCCAATCCACCACTGGGATAATTATGAATAAATCACTTCCAATCCCATGACATCCTCGCATGTGATACTGCGTGAAAGAGCCGAAAATAAAACGTATTCATGACTTTTCCGAGACAGCAGAGCTGAGAAAGCTGAGATAGTAATGGACATTCATAGAGACAAGCCTCGAGTGTGGGCTTCTGGAGGAACAGATTCATTCACAGCTAGTCTGTATTCATATCACCATTCATACACTCTACAATACTCAGAGAAAGGCAACCAGCATATGGTATATACTCCTAATTAGAATTGAGAGCACTTTGGTATAATGTCCATTGTTTTGTTAAGTGAGTATTTGGTCAGACATTGATTCAACTCCTGTAATTCCTCGACAGTGTACCAGACTCACCAATGAATGCAATATGAAGTGGTAAAATAGATTGTGAAGGGGAGACTAGGGAAGAATTTTATTTGCTAACTAGTCATTAACCTACTAAATTCTATGTCGTTTTGTTGTTTAGTGTTTGTTGCTGTTTATTGTTGTTGTTGTTATTTAGTGCCTTCTAATAACAAGTGTTGTGCCACATACAAATATATGTCCAGTTATACCTGCTAATGTATTAGGACATAATAATTGTTAACTGATAAATAAATCCCCAACTACTTGCACCTCCAAATCACTCCCAATATTACAATGGAATGGATTGGCAAAGAGAGTAATGCAATACAAGCTTCAACAAATGCTGACCACCAAGTCAACCACTGGGAGGCTGCATTTGTCAGACTTCCTCTACTCCAATGCAATGTTCCATTCCCTTTCTAATAAACTTACCTCAAATTCACTTGAATTGCAGAAGTAATTCGTTGCTATGTATGATGACCTCCTCCGGCTACTGCGCACCGTTCAACTTGGACTTTCCTACAGAATTCAAGTAAGCGAATAGATAGTTGGTTTTTTTCCTCCAGACAATAGCCAATACCATTCGCACAGTACTGAAAGCTTAAAATATTCCGCAGTATATTAAAAGCTTCTTCACAGGTAAGCTAACGAACTTAACCGCGAAGGCAGCTCGCTCAACACTGCGAATTTACCTGGACAAGTTGGTTCGTTAGTAGAATCTACCAAGCCGACCCAGCTCTCCGGCGAAAGTTTCTTTAAACATCTTCCGAAGTCCTGACATGCCGCAGACGAACTCCCACACTACCAGCTATTTACTCCAACTCCTCTTACAACTCGTACTACTACCGCCCAGAGCTTCAGGCACGCTTTACCAGAAAACCAAGTAAACAACTACTGCCGAATGCCCAAAGATTTGACGTCCATTACCTACTATAATTTATCCGTCGCATTCATGGGCGTTGCAGGATTTTTCAAATGGAGGGAAGGGGTGGAGTTTAGCAAAACCGCAGGGCATAAAAGTAAGTTGCTTAAAACTATAGCAAAAGAAGTTATAATTACATTATTATTATTATTATTATTATTATTATTAAATTTGCTTTTCAGTGATCTTTGACAGAATGGGTTGTGAACATAGTGAATGATAGTGACTAAGTTAGGCTACTGAGAGTTGAAACTAACTAAGGAACAGCTCTTTAATGAAAATAAAAGGGAAACAATTGATGTATTTAGAACATGGACATAGGTAGTGAAAAGTACAAAAATTATCAGGCAATAACATTGAACAATGCTCCTAAAAAAGGTTTCTATCAGTTGCAATTTATTTGTGCGGACAGTTAACTTCAGATTAATTATGCCACTTGGTATGGCATTCCACAGTCTGGACAATTCTGACAAAGTATAAAATTTCTAGTATTGCTTTACCGCATTGCCTACTACTCGTTATGGCATGTCATCTAATACCTGCATGGCTAGAAACTATATGATCTGTATTTTTCTTGAGCATTCTGAAAAACAATACACAAATATTCGTAGGAATAGAAAATATTCTAATAGGATATTACAAAAAAAAGCCACAATCTTCTCACATGTGTGTGAAATCCACCTTCATTTTCCTGTTGCATATTGGGTCCATACCAAGACTTCAGATTTTCCCTGATTAAAGCTAGCACACTGGAATACAAAAAGACAATATGCTACTTGATGAACCATCTCTAACTACATTTTTTTTATATATTATTATATAATAATAATATACTTAACTTCTAAATTGGGGAAAAAGCAATTTTGGCTGTTCAACAGGCTTCCTTGATGATGCTTATCAATTTTGCAATTAGTAAAGTTGGTCAGGCCATTGCCTGACTTTGCTGACTAGTTCCTATGCCCCTGAAAACCACATGCACTTTTAGAAAGCACGCCCATTTCACAAAAGTACAAAGCCACATTAATCTCTAGAATCATAGAAATTAAAACAATTAACTTGCACTTTCTATTGTCTACCAAGTAACACTATTATAGTTACTAATTATAAGGAGTAAGTGAAGATATAGAGCTGGTTATAGCTAGCTAGTCTTTCTTCAGTTTGTGCAGCTCTTCAATAATATTGTGAAGCCTAATATGAAGGGTATCACTGAGAGTTAACAAGAGCATGAACTGGAATAGTGGCAATAGTTAGTATTGTAAATTAGTTACTCTTACTAGCTTAGCAGAAGTGGTGTAAGTAGTTGTAGAAAAATGTGCTCTATCTTGATTTTCTTCTGGGATTGATTCATGAATACCATTAATTTGGGGGGGGGGGGGGGGGGGGGGGGGGGGGGGGGGGGGGTGTTTGTTTGGGGTCCTCCTCCCCCCCTCCTGGTGGGGGTTGCGAGTTA
>WLWI01005306.1_pt1 | contig 10773 bp, 8 predicted proteins | sample 6701501 | NCBI WGS metagenome assembly WLWI01 (sample SAMN12718690, study PRJNA515312) | sponge metagenome | isolation source: marine sponge | host: Mycale hentscheli | place: New Zealand: South Island, Marlborough, Capsize Point | collected 2014-11-01
TTGTCCGGAGTAGAGAGTCAACCGTTACTTGGAGTCAAAAAACCATTACATACATGCAGAAAATACTCCGTTCCCAACGGTCTGACCGTTGTTGAGAGTCTGACCGCTTCTCGGAGTCCCGTTGTAGAGAGGTTCGACTGTATATAAGTTGATGTTTTATGGGGTCTTGTAGTTGGGAGTCTCTAGATCTGGAGACTCTCCAGGGACTATGAAGACACAGGAAGAATCAGCAAGTCTCTGACTGGACAAAGGTTTCAGTGATGATGAGGACTTCTGTCACACTGCAACAAGAGAAGGCAACACATTTTGAAAGTCCATCACTTTTGTTCATAGATTTAAAGATTCCTACTATTATTCATTGTTCATTTGTTCCAAAACAGGCAACAAGCTGGCTGACTCACTTAAGACAAATATAGTCCTAAACTTAGCTAGCCAGTGAAATAACAAACCAAGCTAGTTGATCATTTCTAAAAGAGTGACTGTATTATAGATACCATGACTTACTGTATCTATCAAACTGTAGGAAACAGAAAAAAAAAAGAAGCACAAAACGGCCTGGTTGTGATGGCTTCTTCTTCCAGTCTCTCCATGTAGATGTTAGCTAGAAAATTGTATAGTGTCTTGCTTGCTTTGCTCACTCTTCAATTATTAATTTGATACACAGGAGAATATCACGAGTCTGTTGGCTTGATATTCTCCTGTGTATCAAATGAATAATTGGAGAGTGAGCATAGATGTTTCTCACATCAGAGAGCTGAATAAAATTACTCATGTGCCTAGATAACAGCAACTTGCAAATCAAATGAAACTAAACAATTATAATTAGTCCTCCCTTTACACTTGGCATTCACAGTAATGGCAGTTCAGTGGTGCCATAATGGTATACTTGCTAAATATCACCAATATCCAGAAACTTTTTAACAGTAAATATTGGAAATTTGTTGATGAATTCTCAAAAGGTTGGATGATTCTCAACCTCCAAAGTTGCAGTTCTGTCTGCACCATACTACCATACTTTAAATGTATCTGAGGCTACATAAGTATCCAACTGATGTATTGTTGCAGTTAATAACTAGTTCCTAATTGGTAACTCTTTTGCTAGACCTAGACATGTTCCTTTACATAATAGGCCTACACAATAGGCTTGATTAACTGCCAGATGAAACTTATTAAGTAATTCAATTTTAGCTTCAGAATGAGCAATAATCTTTCTTGATCTCTAGTAAGCTGAAGAGACAAGACATGTAAAATAAAGTTTCTTTTTCCAAGTACCCTTTCAATCTTCCTTTCTGGTGTGTTAGTAATGTTAAAATGTTATAGCTATTTACTACTAAATTGAATTATGCAATCCAGGATTTGTATAAACTATCAGACAATCATACCCACAAACTATTTAATGGAAAATGTCACAGTGGAATAGTTCATTGTCAGTTCTGAAAGCCAATTTATTACAGCCAAATACACATGTAAAATTTTTAGTAGCATCATTGTGCTCTATGGCATGAATAACCAGCTTCCATGATGCTTAATTGTGTTAAAAATTAAAAAATGAGTTATTTACACCACTGTGTGAGCACTTCATATTCTCAATTCAACACCACTGTATAGTGTCTTGCTTGCTTCATAATATGTAAGAGACAAGTAAGTCCACTCGGCTGTATTTTTTTTGCTTATTCCTTCTCATTCACCCTGTAATAGTAAGTTATTTTTTCAAACATCTTTTCATATTCTCTCCAAATTAAATTTGAACTGGTGATGATAAGCTGTGGATTGAGGCAATTACAATTTTGCCATTATCTGCAATTGTATAATATATCCCTATGAGTTCATTACATAGTAAAGTCTTACTAATAGTACGTCAAGAGATATACTGTAAGTATTAATAAGGTTAATTACATGAAATGGATTGTATATTATACAACCACCCTTAACTTGGGAGGAATGTGGAAGGTGTTAGTTAGCTAAAATAAATTTCAGCAGTCCATGCAGGCACATATAAAACTAATAAAGTGTCAAGCATGTGACACTGTATTTAGTACATTACGATCCACAGTTACCATTGAAGCTGGATTGTACAGATTTTTCAGCCGGGATTGGATCAGTACAGAAGAACTATCCTCAAATTGAATGTAAATTATTTAGCATGATGAGAAATGAATTTGCATCCCTACCTTTACTTTGCTGAAATTACTTACATCCGGATATAGGCAAGTGATAGACAATGACTTATTTTTTTAAACATCTGTTCAGACTTTCCCCCCGAAATTTATTATTGGAGGGTTCGCATACTTAATTTATAGCACATATAATTGCGTGGTGGTATAGTGGTTGTGTCCTTGGCTCAGGGCCTGGGGTCCCAGAGCTCAAGCCCAATTCAGGCAATTATCCATCTCATTATCCTTCAGCCTCCCACTAGCACCACATGTCCACCCAGATGTTATTGAGGACCTGGCATTTCTCATGAAACAGCAATGGTCCAGGTGGGACTTCAGGTGCCCATACAAATTCTGTGAGAAAAGACCTGTTCTCCTGAGAGTTCCTAGCCAGGCTCCAGGAGCTTTACTTGCTGGGCTCACTGTACCTCCTTAGTGCACAGGCATCCTGTCTCTGTCAGGTACCCATATCACTAGCAGTTTTAGGAGAATTATTTACTGCATTATTTATGCTATAATGAATATTATGTTGAGAATTTATAATAATTGTTTAAGTTGTATCCATTCCTGTTTGAAAACAATAAACATTGACAAAGTATTTAAACGAGCTTAAATTATGGACATAATCAGTTTGATATTGTTATTTCAAAGCTGCTAGTACACTGGTTACCATCGTTGAATTTCTTCATGACACTGAATACATTTTAATGATTGATTCATTTTGTATTCTTTTTACTTGTGCCTTTGAGGGTTAAGTAGAAAAATACCTCACAAAATTCAGTGATACTGTACATTGAGTTATATTCATGCAATTTCAAAATTATATTAACGGTGCCCTGCCACTGGAACCTGTGGTAATTTAATCATTCAGTATAATACCACAGAACCACCCGTACCGGATCCCCTTGAGCTACCCATTCAATGCTCAGCCATATCTGAAATTCTACGCAAATCAATTAACTTTAAAGCCAAAAATCTACCAGGTACCACCAAGCCTTGGTTTCGTGGCAGGGCACCCTAATCTTTTGTCTTTGATAGTTTTATTAGATCAATTGAAAAAAATTAGGGTCCTCATTATGCCCTTTTAATGCTTCTATTAATTATCTCAGAAATGCGTGACTATATTTTTTAATCCTATTGAAATTCAAATAAAAATTATATTTGTAAGTTCAGATGAAACTGACATGTAAATTTCTGTTTTGACATACACCTGGAAATTCAATCAAAATGTAATCACTTACAAGACCTGCTAAATGTCATGGGTTATAGTCTATACTTTCTTGACCTTTGTCTGCCTTAGTCTGAAAATTTTAATCAGATACAAAGTCCATAAGAATAATATGTAAAAAAATTGTTAAGTATTCTTAAAGCAGTATTTTATGTTCATGCAACTTTTTTTATAAAATATTTTACTGTACAAGAAATACAAGCTTTATATTTGCTCATTTTGTTCATATAAAGCTTGTATTTCTTGTACAGTAAAATATTTTATAAAAAAAGTTGCATGAACATAAAATACTGCTTTAAGAATACTTAACAATTTTTTTACATATTATTCTTACCCTTTACTTTTATAAGTAACATAACTCGGTTACATGATACTTGAACCGAATTAACATTTTTAGACAATGTAAACTCTAGTTGAGAGTGTACACGTGAAGAATCAATTGATATAAGATGATTTGACACCATCATATTGTTATTACTCAACAGAAGATCTGCACTACTAATATTGTTATCTATTCCAGCTTTATATTGTCTCATAATAATAATCGTTCCAGTTCCAGAGAACATACGATGATCCATATTCTGTGTAAGACAAAGTGTAATTTTCACCAGGACATACTTCTAATGCAGGAGAGTTTCTAAATAATGACAAAGTTCCACAATAATGTGTGACAAGCGAGATAATATTAGGGCTATTAACACTAACGATCTAGTTTCTTGATATTATAATATTATATTTAGTGTATATAATTGCTCATTGCTTATATTATTTTTATTGAGTTACAAGAGTTTAGGGTGGCCTAATGAGTTTCCTTTATAGTTTTCTCCACCCTTACTGTTAGCTTACATATTAATCACCAACTTACGAAATTGGGCCAAGCCATCTATAAAGACATATAAAGCATAAAATGCTAAATCCTCTCATAATTCATCATTAATTGACCAACTGTAATATTTAAGGCCTATCAGCAGAACTGGTGGCAGTCAACCTTATCGAAGTACTAAATACCACACAAATTATCTCAGACATTTCTAAATTAAGAATCCCGTAGATAACTGCCAATACTAGCAATAAACTTAAAAAATTGCAATCAAAATGAAGTTATATATTTATGCAGTGATCAAAGTGTGAGTAGTTTATACATTGTATACTCACTTCCTGGATAATTGAAGAATACTACCATTTGGTACAATTTTCAGTCATCATTGAAATTTCCTCAGTTTTCTTGTATTTAATCATTATCTTTACTTGTAGAAAATATTGTGGCCACAAAAAAATATAATAATATAACAACATCCCTTCATTCAACTGTGATGAAAAAATAATTTAGAGTCACCAAAGTGTAAAATTTATCTTTGGGTGTGGCTTTAAATACATTGGATAAGTATCCACAGACCATAATTATACATATTAGCATGAACCTGTCACTTCAAGGCACTTGATGTACTTTCTTCCTGAACCTTCTCAGGTTCCTCTCAACTCATAAATTCCCTTTTGCTCCTCCATATTTCCGTTCTTTCTGTGTATTTTCTTTCACTTCTTTATTAAAGTAGTTAAATCAGTCATCCTTTTCTCACTAGTTTCTACTCTTGATCTTTGCGTTCTCCTACTTCTCAGACATTATTTTAAGCACTGGTTCTGGATGATTCAATGGCAAATGTTATGTTATTAGACAATAAAATGTTACATGTTCCCTAATTTTGCTTTGAGATTCACAAATGTTATGATAATTACGCAAAACCTTTTCATTAAAATATGCAAATAAAGAACCTTTTAATATCTCCATCCATTGTATTATTACAGAAATATTAATCAAATTGTTAACATATTGGAGTGCATTAAAACAAGTTTACTCAAATGAGATAAGTATTACCTGTGTTTTTTTTTTATTCCTAGCTTATCTAGTTTTAAGTACACCACAGTCTCAAACAAACTTTAATCTTGTCTTTAGTCTTTATATTCCCATAAAAAAATTAATTATTACGGAATGAAGTGTATGGGTTTGACAGTAAAAAAACTTTAAAGATTGTGTCACTGCTGTGGATCAGGTGTTATTAACAAAATCAGTACATCAATACAATCTACTCATCTAACTATTACACCAGTGATAAATCAAGTAGCCTGCAAAAGCCACATCAATTGCTTTTGTTTTTTAATAAAATATTATGTGCTCATGAAGTTTAATCATATTTCAATGAAAGATAAAAATTGAATGAAAGATAATATTATCTCTAGTAGTCAATAATGCCATTCCACTGTAAGACATTTTTCCGTGGTTCTGCTGATTCAATAACTAGTTGACAAGAGCCAGAATACAAGATGGCAGCAACGCAAATTATCCAGTAATATTACTTTAGAATTAATGGCATTATTGCAGCTAAATATAATGATAAATTTTCGAGAGATCCAATGTTGTGTCTTGGCTTACCTGAAACCTCATATGATACTACATGTTACAACATATCCATGAGAACATTTTATATTAACTAATTTTGAAAGATATTACTAAAATAGAAGTAGGAGCATTTCAAGTGTAGCTTATGTAATACATAATGTAACATACAAACGAACGTCATTTAGTGTCTCAGCAAGTTTACAAAACTGATGGTAGTATATCAATTTACAAATATTCAATGCCATAGAGCACAATTTATTAATATATATGTGCTACTCTGTGTAATTGCTGTGAATCTGTTGTGCCAATGATTAGCTAACACTGTAATTATCACAAAATTAGAACAATATATGATTAATTATTGTATTACATGAACAATTTGTTGTTATGAATAATATCAGAGTTAATGATAAAGTTGGCTACTTTCTAAGAGTAGCTGCAGTTTTTTTTCTTACTCTCTGGACATCTCCACTTGTCTTTTGGAATAGTAGTATTTCTTAGACAGTCTATGAAACCATTCAATTTCACATTATCCACTTTCACACATAATCATTTCCCCATATTCGCCTTGTTTATAATAGCACCAAATTTGTCCACTGTGACTAGTTTCACTTTCATCAGCAGGTTTTGGTTCGTTACAATCTTGAGTAGTGATTGGTTTTGAATAATACTTTCCTAGAAGTTCTGGGAGTAATGCATATTTAAAAAAAACTGAGTTGCCTGCTCAAAAACACATTCAATGAATGCTGGTTCAGCATGTATTCTTTCTACAATCAGTTCTTGCTCACGCTATACAACAAAGTCGCCATAGTTACTCCTGCATATCTCCATTTGTGCTTGTATCTGATAATAGAGATTCTCATCGAAATATGAGTTCGTGAGTTCATTGTGTCATTAGTTGCATAGTTGTAGTAATATTTTTGTGCAAGAAATCATTACTTCTTTTGCAGAATTCTCTGTTAGCCAAAGTGTGACTGTGTGTATAACTTTCATCAAGTCCCACTCAACTCTCCTTTACAAATTTTCCTCACAATAATACCTTTCCCTATTTAACCGGACATGTTTATGAGAAATATCTACGGTAAGAGATAAAAACAAGTTTACATTTATCCATTCCCATTGACTCATAGCAAGTTATTTTTGCAAACATCTATTCAGACTTCCCCAAACTTTATTGTTGTTTTACACACATGCTTGTGTGTGTATGAGTGTGTATTCTTGTTTGTGTGTGCGTAAGCTAGTAGGTGTGAGTATGTGTGAAGGTCCTTGGCTTGAAGTGGGAAGTTCTGACTGATTGCCTAGTCTTTAGTGTGTGGGAGAGGACATTTTTCTGACATGGAGACACTGACAAAGAGAAAGGTCACCAGCACAGTCAGCAAGTGTTTTTATCCTATAGGAGATCGTTCTCATGTGGTGATCAGTTTGAAGATATTCTTCAAAATGTCTATACAAATAGGACTTCAATTCAAATTAACTGATTAATTGAATAATTATTACAATAATTATAGTCATAATAATAAGTGTTATTTTTAGAAAGATGCATATAGAAATATGTATGAAAAGTGCATAATTAATACGTACAAGTAAAGGATTTTCAAATTCAGTTCGGTTTTCTCTGCTGAATTCCATATGCTGAATTGGCTACAATAGATGTTACTTCTCTGTCTGAGATGACTTGCTCATATAATGGAACATCTTGATTAATTTGACCATCAGCTTGCATTTGCTCTTCACTTTTGTTAAAGGTGCTATAATAAGATGATCAGTACAATAAAATACTAATAATAGCACACTTTTCTTTTGTTAACAGCCAATATTGTTAATTATAACTAAACCCTGACATTTCGACATCTTGCTGAAGTCCTCATCAGGGGTCAACTATTGCTAATATTGATTAAAAAATTAAGTAATTAAAATCAGTCTCATAATAATATTCTTTAAAAATCATGAATATGTTTCAGTCAGCATTAAAATTTATACTTACCAACTTGTCCTTCTGATTCTTATTATTTCAATAACAAGTGCAATGTTTAGCACAATCAATAGAATAATTATCACAGATCCTATAGGCATGATTACAGTTTCACAGCTTCTACAGATATTACTAGTAGGGTGTAGGCACATGTCTATAAGAGAAGAACAATGACTTGAAAGAACAGTGCTGGACAAAGGACAACATTTGATATTGTATAGACTTTAAAATTAAACTTGTAATACTATGCATGAACACTCCTTAGAATCATATTTCCTGTACAAGTCATCTTACCTATTTATGCTTCATCAGCAGTTTTTTTTTTATTGAATAGTTCCCTAGACCTATATAATCACCAGTACGCTGATGTAAGGTCATTCTTCACTTAACTCACTTTTCTATATTTAAATGATAACTTAACAATAACTTAACTCTCGGAGAAGAGGTTAACTTGTCTAAGGACAAGGAAAGAAAAAAGAATCTGGTGGCAGTGTTACCACTGTGGAGAGATAGTCTCTAAGGTGTTACTTCTTCTCAGACCTATAAGCTTATGAGCTACACCTAGCACCCACATAGGGTTCAATGTCACATTAGCAAAAAAGTCTTTTTCAGTATCTACAATGAAATTATTTAACATCAGTTTATAGCTAATTTATACAAGCTTGAGATGAACTCATTGGATCATTATTGAATATCTGTACCTGTAGTCATGTATTTCTCTTCATTGTTGCTGTTATTTTCTTTATCTGATTGTATTTCATATGAAATATCTCCCACAATGCTTATTGAACTGTTCTTCCATAAAGTGATTTCAAAATTTCCAATTTCAATTAAATTTTTACAGCAATACGTAGTAGCATATACATTGTAAGAAACTCCAGGCCACATCATTAAGTCCACATATGCATTATCAGTTAATATTGTATTCATTGCATTTTCAGACAAGATGGAAGTATTCACATAATACGTAGAATTAATTTTTAAAGGGTTACTCCATTTTAGGCGAATCTTGCTTGTATATGTATTGGTAACATTTTGAATGATGCTAAAATTAACAGGAGTGAAGGAACAGTCTATGGAGTTTAGGAGAAAGTACAATCATAATACTTTCAAAATACACTATAATCACATTATTGTTTTACTTGTATAATATTAGTTCATTTTTAGAAATGGGAACATTTCACATGTTAAATCTTGTCAATTTATACATACAAATAATCTACCACAACAATAAATATACTAATTTTTATACTATAATAATTTAGATACAACAATTAATTTGCTTAACAAAAAATTAAATCTGATATAAACATATTATTTAGTTACATGTGGAATTTTCTCTAACTCAAAATTTCTGTAACTAATTTGATTGGGATTTCATGACATACTCTTCATGAACCCTATGTATTTAAGTATATTAAATACATTTATAGAAAGTAGCAAGTTCCATTTTATTGTTATGTATAACTTTGCAAACTGAAAGTATTGATTATATACAAGTAAACATTGTATTAATAATAATGTATGTATTAGCTGTCCAAAACTATAGCAGATATTGGTTCCAAAAATGTACTTGCTTATAATTCAATTAAACTCCCTGGTGTTCTGTTGTAAATATATAATATATATACATAATATAATATATAATTATATATATATATTATATTACTCTGAACTACAAAAAATTTCCACCAGGCCAGCTCCTAATAAATCTACCTCGAGGATTTATATCGAGCGCAAGTGAACATTTTTCTTTATTACTGCCTAAAAGATTTAATCCTAGTCAGAGACGTTTTTTAAAACTCTGAACTCCCTTATTATTTCTTCTCCCCCCTTTCCTGCCCCAACTAATAGTATCCCATGAATGATTTCTTCTTTAGTTATTTTGAAATTCACAATATAATTTTTGTCTTGACTGCATAAAATATTGACTTTATTCTTAAAAATGATATACAATAGGCATTTCAAGTAAGATGTATTCATTATACAAGTAACTACACTTCACCCATACCATCCTAAAAGTCAAGGTTTCTGACATACCCCTGGAAATTTATTCAAAATGTAATCACTCACAAGACCTGTTCAATGTCATGGGTTATCGTCTGTACTTTTTGACCTTTGTCTGCCTTAGTCCGAAAATTTTAATCAGATACAAAGTCCATATTTTCTACATCTTGTTCATATAAAGCTTGTATTTCTTGTACAGTATAATAGTTATAAAAATGCTGCATCAACATACAATACTGATTTATGAATATTTAAAAATATTTTTCATATTATTCTTACCCTTTACTTTTACAAGCAACATCACTCGATTACACCATACTTGAACTGAAGTAACATTTTCAAACAATGTAAACTCTAATTGAGAGTGTACTTGTGAAGAATTAATAGATAAAAGACGAGTTGACACCATCATATTGTCATTACTCAACAGAAGATCTGTAGTATTAATATTGTTATCTAATCCAGATGTGTATTGTCTTATAATAGTATCATTCCAGTTCCAAAGAATACGAGCAGTTCCCCTTTCTATGCAAGACAAAGTGTAATTTTCACGAGGACATACTTCTAACGTAGGAGGTTCTGGATATAGTGTGGTTTCTAAAAAATGACAAAGAATTATCATAATGATTGGCAAACAAGTGTAATACGTGAGATAATGTTAGGGTTATTAATATTTATGATCTAATTTATATATATTGCTCATTAATATACAATGCATTTGAGACTCAGATGTGCACATTGTGATTGTGAACAACAATGATATTATAATAATAGTGCTAAACCCTTCACCTACCAGGTCTGCAAGGATGCCTGAGGCTGTAACATTACCATATACATGCACACAGAAAACTAATAACAAATTAAATTAATTTATCTTTAATTATCAGGGGCATAAGCAGGATTATTAACAGGTGTGTTACACTTAGTAACAAAACCCAAACTATGCCTTGACTACACCAATCATAAAATAAATACCAAGCTAGAGCAACAAATAGCAAGCTAGCAATTTCACTTCTAT